>JADEYI010000363.1_pt1 | contig 68385 bp, 88 predicted proteins | sample 8542331 | NCBI WGS metagenome assembly JADEYI01 (sample SAMN16510988, study PRJNA670497) | mine drainage metagenome | isolation source: biofilm near Copperflume 1 | place: Germany: Marsberg coppermine Kilianstollen | collected 2018-02 | reverse complement strand
CGCCAGATCCAAGCAAGACCCAATCAACCGTGGGCACGGTGCTCAGTATTTGTATAGCCCCCCCGCCAGCTGGGGCCAAACGCAGCGGCCAGCAATCAGAAAACACTCCCCACGTGCTGCACAGTCCTTGTCCTAGGATAGGCAGGCAGAGTGTGATGTCGACATGTTGTGCAGTCACCAACTCAACTGGTGCTGTACTGTAATGGATGTGAATGAGAAGAAATTAGAGTTGGCTCAAAAAGCCATGCTAATACTGAGATTTTTGTGCACGTAGACTTACGCTTAATTCTTGGGACTGCTGTGTCAAATCTTGCAGGGGAGACGTCTTGCTACACCCTAAGAAATGGGTACGAGTGATCGGCAAATTGCTGTGGTGTCACCAAACACATTGCAAGCATAAAAGGGTGCCTTGAGGTGGTTGATCTGCATGTGCAAGAACACGGCCATGTACCTGAGCTGCGGCCCGGAAGCCCAAGTGGTCGGCGGCGTGCATTGCCAGCTGGGCGTACGCAATGCAGCGCTCCTCGGCGTCGCCGGGGCCGGCCGGCTCGGCAGCAAGCCGGGCGAGAGCGGCTGTGCGCGCCAGCCCCGGTGCGCCGCAGCGCTCGAAGGCGGCCGCCTTCAGGAGCTGGGCTGAGCCTGCCATCGCTTCTACCGCCGCCGCCGACGCCGCCTGTGACTCTGCGCAACAGCACAGACTTTGGCATTCATAAGCAGGTAATTGCACGCGTCAGAGACAATCCCAAAATGGCCATGGTCTGACAAATAGAAGTTGCTGAGCACAACGCCTCGAGAGGTGCAGCTCGCAAAGCATTTCACCGAGCAAGTCCCTATCAAACATCCTGTGGGAATATAGAGTACCTTGCATATGAAGGACATGAGAACATCCCAAAAACAATTAAGAAACAAGGCACACGATGAAAGGGGCTTGACACACTGTGCTGGCTTTGCTTCTGAATCATGCTGAGAATCTGCACCTTTTGCAGTCGCATCAAACACGGTTGGCCCGGCGCTGTAGAGGTCGGCAATGGCTGGGCGGGGGACGTTGGCTGCTGCAGGGCCCCCCGGCGGTGGCCCTGCCGGGGGGAGCGGGGGGATCGGCACCGCCGCCGCCTGCGCTGCCGCTGTGTGCAGATGCGCAACTTCCCTCGCGGCCGCTCCGACCTCGACCGTTGGACTGCTCACCTCTGCAGACACCATAAGATCGATTCAAACCTGCATCTGAATTGCAATTCGAGCTTGTCTGCAAATTGCTGGTGTTCAAGCGATTGATCGGCTGGCGACCTGAGTTGCGCGCATGCATAGTGCTCAGGTTCATTTCAGTTGTCATGATCCTGTGGAGGTGGCATGCAAACATGCCTGACAGGAAGCACCTTCTATCAGGGCGCCCCTGGCGGAGAGGCCGTCAGTCTTGCTGGCCTGCGGGTGGTGCAGCAGGGCGAACTTGGCCAGGGCCAATCGCGCATACGCCACTATGTGGGGCAGCTGCAGGTCGACGCCTCGCTTCTCGCACCTGCACACAAGGAGACTTGGCATAATTGGGCCTGCCTCACTGAGTTGGCCACAAATCACCCAAGGTAATCCAGACGTCACAATGCCAATCTATTGACCATAAAAACACCAGCTGACTTTGCCTTATGCACCTGGCATATTTTGTTGCAGATATTTATTCTCATTGTTGATTAGACGTCTAGTGGCCCACAAATACGAGGAATGGGCCATAGATCAAGCCAGGCCGGTCTTGTACATTCCTGTCATTCTTATCATGTTAGAACCTGGAGATTCCAAGGTCCAGAGCCATAGAAACAGTGGAGTACAGACCTGCGCAGCAGGCGCAGCAGCTGGAGGTGTTTGGTGTGGGGGCCGGGCAGGCCACGCGTCTCCTGGACGGCCGGTGCGAGTTCCGGTGAGGCCGAATCCAGGAGAGAGGTGAGCGTGGCGAGCGTGTGAGCGAGTGCCACATGGTCGTTGCTTTGTTGGGCTATGTGCAGCGCCTCGTTCAGCGCCAGAGTGGCCTCCTGTGCCCAGTGCATGCATTCACTTTTCCTACAGGCTTCATTCACGCATACACAAGCTGGTGTGAAATGGCAAGATGTGCATATGAAGATGTGCACTTCATCTGTACTTTGCTGTCCCTCGCTAAGCATTCTTCCTGATAATTAATATGTTAGAAGGCAGGATTAAGCATACCAATACTTGATTAGTGCTTCGACCTCACAGCCTGACGGACAAGATCACAACACTCCAGACATGACCTGTCTTGCAGATTTTCCACAATCTGTGAGGAAGTGATTGAGACTTACCTGCACATGCCCCAGCTGTGTATGAACCGCTCCCAGGCTCAGCAATGCACTCTGATGCCGGCCAGACGCACTGGCCCCTGCTTTTCCACCTGTGGATTCACAAACATTCATTAATCTAGATCATACACGGCATGGCCCCGGCTGGCGGGGGGCGGTACAAATACTGAGCACCGTGCCCACGGTTGATTGGGTCTTGCTTGAATCTGGCGAGTCCAAGAAGGGGTAGGAATTTGGCAGCCTTTACATGCAGCTTGTCTGCAGACGCACCATGCCTTCAGCAGGAAAAGCGTGTGATGATAATGAATGATACACGGCATTTTGCAGGAATTACAGCACTTCATGAGTGAAGTTCTAATTGAACTGACTGATGCGCACCTTCATGGTCAAAATACTGATGAAGGGTGGAGATGGCTGCAGAAACATCCCTTCTTCCCAGTGCCTCGGTATGGGCAGCGTAATCAGGTCTGGTTGGGTCTCCAGTGGTCCCTGCAAGAGTGACTAGGTCGCCTCACAGACTGTGCTTTCCAGACTTCCCCACCTTTTTATGTGTGTTGGAGCATGCCAGCTCGATTTATTCTCTGATGTTGCAAATTGAAGGTTAATTACCTGCACCTGATGGCTCCTGTCCCTTGGGGTCACCACCAGAAGTCAAGGGCAATGCAAGGCCGGCTGCTTCCTCAAGGTAGGACGCCACATCAGCATACAGTCGGCACACTCCCTGCACACCAGTGCATAAACAAACAGTCAGTCCTGGCCATCTGTATATTCATGCTAGAGTATCCTGATGTTCTGGCACCCTTTGTAATCACTCATTCAATAATCATGACTTTTGTCAAGTCGGGACCGATCAATATCTTCAATGGAGAGCGGGGTAGAGAGGCAGACCTCGAAGGGAAGCTCTGCAAAGCCAATATTGCACCGGTGAAGGTAAGAGCCCAGAGCTGACTGGGGATCAAAGCCGGACATCTCTCCCTCTTCGGACTCAGGTCTCTCTGTGACAAGCTCCAATAGTGCAAGAAACAGCACAATGAGATCATCTGGGCTGCGAAGGCCACGCAGCTGGTCTAGCACCACATCTGCTGCCCACTCTCCATCCTCGCCTCCTCCCATGTCCACCTGTTGCACAGGGTAAAATATACTGAGAGAATTAGAAAACAATACTGAAGAGGCAACACACCCATAGGAAGTGTCTGCACTAGGTGAAGATCTCGGTACCTTCAGTTGCTGCAGAAAAGCGGACAGCGGCGGACATGCTGATGGATTTCTCACGTACTTCAGAAGGACGCTTGTCAGGCTGTCATCGTTAGAATCCTCCAGCTGAAGGCATGAACTCACCATCACCATCAAGTCAAGCTCACAGCAGCACTCAGATCATAGATCACTTCAGCATTTATTTTTCCCACATAAATTATCAATTCTAGACTGCAGTCGCACCTCGTCTGGTTCGGAGGTGAACTGTATCAGTGTACACAGTGCGACATCGTATGGACGCACACTGTACGCCCTTGTTGCTTCAATCTCCATTAGCAAAAGTCCAGCCACAATCAACCTCTCCAATAATACAATCTAAAGCGCTAAGGCCTGCAGCAAAGCGTGATTGATTGAAGCCAGTGAGGCATCAGATGTAAGTACTGTACAAACTTTCGTGTCGTAGGTCCCAACAAAGTCAAGCACACTCTATTCAACAGAAAATTGCATGAAAAAGTAGAAGTTGCCTCCATTGATAGACAAGTCAGCCCGAATCGCATAGCAAGATTCAGCATGCATGCACGGATTGGAACGCCAGCGAACTGACCAGCAGTTGCCGAGAAGTCACAGACATGGACATGATCAGAGCCGTTCTTCCTTTCTTGAGGAGACGAGACAACTTTTATTTGAAGATTCAAAAACGTATTCAAAGGAGTACAATCGGGCGAATCGGTCGAGATCGATGAGATGCGTCCCTACTGACCATGGGACTTAGCTACTGGCATGTGGTCAGCTGTTGGACGCTTGCCATTGCCTAGCTTTCCTCAAACGCAGATAGGAAGCGTCAGATGTAGATCCAGCTGGTGTTTGGCCCACGGATCTTGTTCTTCTAGCCACAAATTTTATTATATTCAGCAGAGACCACGTGGGCACATCATCGTGAGGTGTTTCAGCCAGCAACGTTCTGTGATGGACGTGGAACGCAGAGATGCTGAAATAAAAAAGGTATGAATCCTGAGATCTTACGGACCGCGATGGTCTGAACATTTCGAGGATTTCTTGCGGCAGATGCATGCAAAAGATTCATACAAGGATAGCCCTCTTGACCTCATTAAAACCAAGACTGAGGGTCTTGGCTGTCCCTGCAGTACTGGGAGCGGCTACACCTGTCGCCGGAGGCTCTGAAACAAGTGGCAAAGGCCTTCCAAGATGAGCTCGAAGCTGGCCTGGAGCAGAAGAGCTCCCTGTTGATGATACCCACCATGGTGGACATGCTTCCACAAGGGTGATGCTCCCATGTTTCAAATTGCTGTGGAAGATGTTGCAACCCTTGAGAATCTGTATGGTCAAAGTTCATTTCATGAGCATGAGCGGGTCGGTGCAAACACTGCCGCCAATGTAATGCCTGTGTGGTCCAGGCATGAGTGCGGCAATTATTATGCAATCGATCTGGGAGGCACAAACCTGAGAGTGCTTTACACCCGCTTGGGGAAGGGTCCTAAGGAAGTGGTGCGTTCATATCCCCCAAACATGCTGTGCGCATCAAGCTCTGAACTTTGCACCGGCGCGGGATCGTTCTGCACAAGGGTCAAATGGGAATGTGACGCTTCCTGTTTGCAGGAGGCAGAGGCGATTAACTCAGCGCCCATCCCACCAGAGATGCAGAGTTGCCCTGTGGAAGAGCTCATGGACTATGTCGCAGGCCACCTCATCGACTGGTCAGAGCAGCACCATTGGTGAGATCAACTGTGCCCCCATAGTTCATATTCCAGCATTTCTGAGTCCTCTGAGTAAGAGCAGCATTTGGCTTCCCCTCCACCAATGAGCTATCCGCCTGTCTCGATGATGATAGGGAACCTCAATGATCATAAGTCCGCCCGTTCTAGAGGAGCACCTGTGGACATGGGCCCCTCGTGTTATGGCCTGCCCGTATATAAATTAAGCTGCAAAGACATGGGCTGGGGAGCTCGAAACAACAGGACTCACAGATGGATGACAATTAGAGACTAGTATCCGGACAACTCTAATTCTCATGCAAATGTGAGGAGACCAGCCATCACAAATGAGTGACTTCGATGGGTGATCTGAGGTCATGCATGCTGGTTGGTGCTGCGCAGTAGCATAAGGGAGAGAGAAGTGCCCATCATCGGCTTCTGCTTCAGCTTCCCGGTAGAGCAGACAGCCGTCGATGCAGGGACGCTGCTGAGATGGACCAAGGGCTACACCAATCCTGGAGCTGTTGGCAAAGACCCTGCCAAGCTGCTACATGAGGCATTCAAGCGCAGAGTAAGCCTTTTTATCAATATTGTAGCACCAATTTTGAATCAATAGTAATGTTGGTTTATCATGTGCTGTGGAGAGACAAACCTGCAAAATTGACACGTGAGCGACCTTGCAAGGAAATTCAGAGGATTCTTGTTGCAGCGCAGTACGGTAATTGACATGCGTGGGTTCTGGCAGGGGGTCAATGTACACATAGGAGCGCTGCTGAATGACACAGTGGGCACACTGGCTGCGGCAAGATATGTTGATGGGCAGGACACAATTGCTGCCATGATTATGGGCACAGGTGTGTGCGGCCCTGATCCCCCCGCGTATGTATTCTTCCACAGATGGTGCTGGGGCGCAATTCGCATGTCTCAGTGTACTACACATTTCTCGTATCTGCTGACAGAGCTCTTTGTGATCTGATAAGGGAAAAGTGCAAGCGCTGTGACGTGTGATGTCCTGGATCAGATTAGGGAGTAATGATGTTTTATGGTACTTCTATCAGTAACCCAGTGTTATGATCTGGGAGAACAGCAGCAAATTGCACGGAAAAGTACTTGCCATCCCACAAGGTTGATTGCCGGATCGCATGCAGGCACAAATGCATGCTACATGGAGCTTTTGGGGCGCATCACAAAGTGGCTGCCGCACTACCGGCCTCGCACCTCAGACATGGTTGTCAACATTGAGTGGCCTGGATTCCAGGTCTGCAAGTTTCCCTCTTCGTCACTCAAGTCAACATAGTGCACCATGCAAAAAAGGCTCTGCGGATGTCCGCTAATCTGCTTGTCAGGACACCCATAAGAATTGGGAAGGCATTCTCTTCTACAGTGTAGGCTTGACAAAGCAGAGTGTCAGCGCAGGCAGCGGAATTGCCGATACTGGAAGAGGACCGGCACTTGGATGAGGAGTCCAACAACCCGGGCCAGCAGCGCTTTGAGAAGCTGACTGCCGGCCTCTACATGGGGGACATTGCGCGCCGCATCATCCTCAGGTGAACGCACTGATTGCTCCACAGCTCTGCTTACGGATACTCAGGCCCCTTCCTTCGACAACAGTGCACCCCACTGTACAATGCTCCACGCCCTGGAAACACTGGACCGTCCATTTTCATTCTCTCAGACTCACACTTGGTAAATGGTACTCGCCAATTGACTGCATAGCAGCTCATGCAGGTTTTGCTCGCAAATGTGCTATTCTGGGCCTGATGGCCTGTAAGAAAAGCCCAGTTGGGTACAATGCAACGCGCATGCAGAAGTCGAGCTGCAAGACTGAAGCATGGGTGCTGTGTGCAGGGCGGCAGAGGAGAGGGAGTTGTTTGATGGGCGGGTGCCAGAGGGGCTGCGCACGATGGAGACCTTCCCAACAAAGTTCGTTGGCATCGCCGCACAGGATGACACCCCAGACCTGAGCAGGACAGCCGGCGTCCTGCATCGAGCTTTTGGCTTCGACCCGGACAGCATCAGCCCCCAGGATCGCAAGGAGGTGGGCTTGCAGTCAGGACCTCTCAGAAGATGTAAATTAGATATATATCTGGTTGCAAGATTAATTGGACATGCTAGAATTGCGTCTGCTGTCACACTGCCTCTAATACTGTGTTACCGCTGTCCCAGTCACCTCTCTTGCGTAAGATTATTGCCAGTCTGTGTGACCTACACGGCGCACATCCAAATCAGTAAACCTTTGACATTACAGCAAATGTGGTGCAGGTGAAGGAGATATGCGCGATGGTGACGGTGCGCAGCGCGCGGCTGGTGGCGGCGGCTGTGTGCGGCATCATGCGCCACCTGGGCCGGGACGTGGGGGACCCCACGGGGGGGGCGCCCCCCCGCACCTGCATTGCGGTGGACGGGGGGATCTTCGTGCGCTACGGCTTCTACCGCGAGCTCCTGAAGCAGGGCGTGCGCGACATCCTCGGGGACGCTGTTGCAGATCAGGCGCGCTGCACACCCTCTTAACTATTTTATTGGACTGCTCAGATCTTGTGCTTCAGGCATCTTAGAGCATCTTTCCTGTGTATCACGGGGCTGGAAACCTAGGGGAAACATGTATGGACACTTGCGCTGTGCTGAACGGAAGAGCGCTCTTGATGCATGCCAAATTACAAATCTTGACACTCATATCGTGGAAAATGATTGCTATCTTGCCGGGCAGTTGTTTCTGTCTCAGAAGGGGGCTGAGGGGAGGTTGTTGACGCGCAGTTTGAGCTGCGGGTGGTGGCGGGCGGATCGGCGTTTGGGGCGGCCTGTGTGGCGGCGGCGTCGCACAGCTACATGCGCGGCGTGGGGCAGGACGAAGGGCGGCCGTCGCCGCCTCCGCGCAAATTTCCGCCTCGCCGCCCCTCGGCCGTCTCGCTGCAGGACTTGGCCGGGCACTAGTGCTAGCTAAAATTTCTAAAGCCCACGCCTGAAGCAGACTACTTGGTGGCTGGGTGATGTGGTCAATAAATGTGTTCAATTGTAAGGGTTGTGATGTGTTTGGCCTGACTTTTGACAGTGTCTGAGCGTTCCAGTCAAATTTTTCTGAGTAGCGCTTGCTCATTTGAGGCTAGGTAGAAAGACTGCAATTGCACTTTGGGGTCCTTACAATTGCAGTTCCTGTTTTGACAATAATGATGTTGTTTGCAAGGACAATCATTGTAAGACTGGCTGTTGTGATTAAATCATGTGTTCAAGGAAAGCATGGACCTTGGCAGCTTCCATGCACCTGGAAGCTGGGTCAGACACACTTTGATGCCAAGTTCATATGCCATCTTTTATAAAAATAGCATAAACAACAACGAAGGTTCCGCTGTAACAAAAGCTGTGACATTCTGCCAACCTCCCTATCGCGTATGACTTAGCTAGTCGGCAATGGGCACATCCCTTTGGACAACACCTGGACTTGTGGGGATGAATGTACGCCACACGAGGTCTAGCAAAGTTAATTACGATTTTGGCCCCCTCAGGCACATCCGATCTGGCTGTTCTGCCTCCAATGTTTGCAGAAAGCCGCGCATACAAGTGCGCATGCTTGAGGATATTGAGACACGGGCTGGCAAGTCCAGCAGTAGGTCAGCGACTTGCTCTGCAGTAGTGCGCCAGCAATCAGTTCAGGAAGACAGCAGGCAGCTTAGTAACAGCTGTGCAAGCACGTCGGAAGGGACAGCCAAGCCAGAATTATCCTTGGCAGCTAAGCCAGTTTGCATTTCATGTGCCCTCTTTCTGGGCACAGGCAGCTATTTCACTCCGACAGGGCTGGCCTTAGCATCAGACTTTGGTCCCCAATCCTTGCTCCAGGAACAGGTGATCCCGGCAGAGCTACAGTCTATCCTGACAGAGTCAGCCAGCTTTGGGGACTTGATGTTTCTCCCAGACATCCATCTCAGTCCCTTGAGCACCCTGAGCTTCCTCCTGCAAAACCCACTGGTGACCCTGGCTGTGGCAGCAGCGCTGTACTACATTGTCCCCAGAGCATTTCGTGCCCTCGTGAGATGGCTGGTGCTGCCTCTGGTCCTGGCACTGGTGGCTTATGTGATCTTCGAGAACCCCTCAGCCGCCATGGGCCTCGGAAAGGGGGTCTACAGCTGTAAGTCTTCCAGCCTTTTTCTCTTTTGCCAAGGGCATGATTGACTTCTGCGCTTCAGATCCGAGTATAGGTACGGCATGCATTGGAGAGCGTGGTCTGGCAAGGTAATGCTTGACAAGTTCAAGTGTGTCTGTGCAGTTTTGGATGGGCACAGAGTGGAGGCAAGCGCTGCCATCATCATTGGGCTGGCCATAATCCTGAGCCCATACCTGCTCATTGCTCTGGTGGTGCTCTTTCTGGTGGTGGGCGTGCCCAACCTCCCCTCCTTCCTGCGGCCCCTGCTGCCAGCCCCCATCGTTCAGGTTTCTTCCAGCGCCCTGAATGCATCGTCATTGAGGGCCCACAATCAAGGTGTAGGTAGTGGTGTTACCCTTGGAGCCCAGTATTCACTGGGTGTGGGAATGGAAGGCCCAACCACTCAAAACACTACCGCCAGATGAAGTGATACACTGGATTTGCCCTTGCTTATTTAAAGCCACTCCTTGCGCTTTGATTCAGATTGAAGATGCGCAATTCAATGGCTCATTGATAGACCAATTCTGGATGTGCAGGTGCAGAAGCAGGCCAGCAGTTTTCAGCAGGCAGTGCAGGGCCCCCTGAAGTCTTTGGGGCAGCGGGCAGGTGAGGTGGGAAGCGGCCTCCAGAGGAACATTGGGGATGTCCTCGACAGGACCACACAGCCCATGAACCAGGTGTCTCCATTGTCCATTTGCAATGTGCACTGGAACTTTCAAGAGTGGCATGCCTCAAGGTCAGGGTGTGAGATGTCTGCAGATGTAGGTTCTTTTAGATTTGAGGCAGTGCAACTTGTTATCTTTTCATGGAGCATTCCAAATGCTGATGATTAAGATATTTGATCCTGACAGGCGCTGGAGGGTCCCTCCAAGGTAATTGTGAATGCTGGAGGCACATTCAGACAATTGGAGGAGGGAGCATCTGCTGTGGAACAGAAGGTCTCACTCTGCTCCTTGCTATGAATTCTGCTCCTTTCTTCGTGTGAAAAACTACCCGTGCCAGTGCATGCGTTGTTAGTATTTTTATTGTTGTTATATTGTACGGGTCAGGATTCGCAGGGACTTGGCGCATGCGTTGGTCTAAGCGAGGATGCATGCTGGTCAGGTGGCGGGTGCAGTGAGCGATGCAGCAACCTCGCTGCAGCAAACTTCCAGCCGCATGCAATTGACTCTGGAGGAGGCTACTCGCTGCAGGGCAGAGCCCACCCCAGAACAGCGCGCTGCATGCGTGGCAAGCCAAAAGCAGTCTTATAAATTGCCGACAAAGTGAGGTTGGCGCAGTTTTTCCCTTTGTAGTAAATGGCTTGAGGGTACTCTCAGTGAGGGAGAAGGGTTTATGTGAAGGCCAAAGGAACAGCATGAGAGTGGCTGAGTGGGCAGTGCCTGACAGCAGTGCCTGACAAGTCGTGCTGCATGCAAATTGAATGATCTGTTGGTCAGCATTGAGCTGCAATTTTGACTTGGACAAATGTCTGCAGAAAAACGATATCGATTTATCTTGAACTTTTGAACGTGGGTGAATGCTACTGCAGTGCAGTGCAATGTCTAAACAATCTCACCAGTCAACAATGTTTCTGCCAAAGGTTGAATCTGTACCTGATCGACATCTTGACGATCAAGTGTCTCATAGCTGGGAGCCAAATGAATGCAAGTGGTTCGTAGTCCTCCATTCGCACTCTACAACCTGATCAAGCACGGTTCACGTAACATCCTCTCTTGCTTAAAGCTACTAACCCATCAGAGATGGAAATGAGATGCTGCGAAGGGCATGTGACATCTTCTTTGCTTCTTTGCCCAACACGTGCTGCAATCCTGATCCACCCGTTGCATTGCCATGACCCTGACGCGCCTCTTGCTTCTCCGCTTGCATCTCGCCATTGCCTTTTGGAGAGCCTCTGCTGCCTTCAGGCTGCTCTGATGATTCAGCCTTATGCTTGCCTCGATCCGTCTGGGCCGTGCGGCTTGGAACAATGTTGCCAAGCGCTTCTGCATGCCCTCCTGCACACCATTGCATCAGCTGATATCTGATCCGGCAGGCATCACCCAGTAGTGGAATAAACTTGGACTGCTTGCTTGAACTATGGATACTTTTGGGGCTGTGATGCATGTTCCTTGAGGTTCTGTGAGATGTGTGAGGAGCAACTGGGACAGTCAAGTCACCTGCGTGGTCTAGTGTGCTCTCCACAGTCTCAGCAGTGGCAGGAGATTGCGGCTGGTCAGTTCTCCTAGCTGCAGCCTTGCCAGGCTGGCCCCTCAGAGCAGGGCTCAGCTTCCCCTGCACACTGGCGTAGCTCCTTGCATACAGGCCCCAGCTGATTGGACTCTCTGGAGGCGTCCTGCTGCCCAAGTCACTTACCACCCCATCCCTATTCTCCCTCTGGTTACTCTGGTTAGGCGGCTTCACTGAAGCTGCCTCAGAAGCTGCTGCTGCGGGTCCCCATGACTGCCACACCCCACTCCTGATGTACATCTCCCTGCCCTCAGTCTTATACCTGCTGGAAGCTCTCTCCTGCCGCTTGCTGGCTCCAGCCTTGCCTGTCTTCTCTGCAGGCTTTCCCACTGCTGTTCTACTGCCAGCGTTCTCTGACACCTGCTCACGAGCTGCCCTCGCTTTGTTATTTCCTGCACCTGGAGCACTCTTCGAGGGGCTGCCAGGGATTGCTAATGCATGCCCGCTGCCCTGGAGGCCGTCATGAGCAGGCATGCTTTTCTGGGGAGCACCCTCCTCGGCTTTCTGCATGCCGGCGGGGGTCCTTTTGGATCCAACTGTAGCTGAGTTCGGGCTGGGTTGTCGACCCCACATTCTGTAGTCCCTGGCAAAGCGCTCACTGGGGCTCGCTCGCACAGCCGTCTCGCCGGAATGCTCTGCATCTGGATCCGCATTGCTCCTGTCACTGCTGATAACTGCAGTGCTCTCAGCATGATGCTGCTTCTGCAGCCGCGCAAGGGCATCAGGCGGCCGCTGCTCTGCCGGCTTTGCGCTGGCCGCGCCGAATTTGGCGGCCCCGGCCTCGGCAGTCGCACGCATCCGCTGCGCCTGCTCCTGCAGCCAGCCTTTTTTGTAAGTACATTTTAAAGGTTTTTTGCGAAAAATGCAAGGAGATCTTTGCTGGAAGTCAACGCAGCTTCAAGCTATCTTCAAGCTATTGTTGGAGTGGACTGACTGAAGCTACAGTCGTGGCTGTAGACATGGTCAATGGAACATGTTTCAACTGGTGTGGTTTTGGGGTTATCTAGAGCTCAATCCGGGCTGAGTGCGGCGTGCCGCAGCTGCAAATTCTTTTAATCAAAACCCAACTGGTGGCTTCCAAGCCGACATCCAGTCGTCGCCACAAGGCCACAAAATGACCTTATGGTTTGATATATGCCACCAAAAGCAATGGAGTTTCGAAAATTCCACTGAAGCCACTACAGAGAGAGCTTGCCTGCAGCAGCTGCTCCCAGACCTCTTCTGTGCTGGGATGTCCAATGTCTGCTGCTGACTTGCCTGGACCAGGGGTAACATCTGGCGTGGGATTGGGCGGCGCTGCAGTGGCGTGTTGTGGTTTTTGAGGCCAGTTGCGCAAGGCGGTGAAGATGTGGAACACAAACGCCGCTGCCAAAATTGCGCACGCCACCTGCAGGTCATAGAGAGTGGATCGATGACTGATGTCTAAGTATTCTACAAGCAGAGCGCAATGATTTCATGTGTGCCGGCACTTTTGCGTAGAATGGCTCGTGGGAAATTGCACATGAGAAACCATTCAAAGTATTGCAAAATTGCTGAGCTGGATGAACGCATTGCAGCATGGCATGACTGCCCTCGATGGCCATTAATGCCAGACTCAGAAATGCCAAGCAATCCTTGAGAGACCCGAATGGAATGGAGGCGGTTCTGGCTCCACTATTTAACAAAAAGTAAGGCAGCCTGTGCTCACCTGCGTCAGTCCAGCTGGCAGCCGTGCTGGTACGACTGCTAGCCATGCAGAAGCATGCAGGGCTATTCCCTCATCTTGCAGCCTCGCTGCACGTGTAGCACCCCTCTTGGCACGTTCAGTCTCCTCCAGTCGCCGACCTTCCTGGATTTTGGCTGCAACATATCAGGGTAATTGGAAATTCGGATTTGCTGAATTGATGTGTCCAGATGAAATTAGGCTCTCACGAATTTTATGGTTAAAGACACTGCAGGGGGTGATGCATCCTTACCATGGGCAGCTTCATGATCTGATGAGGCCCTCATAGCATGGAAGGACCGGCCTGTCCTGCTCATTGTCCCAAAGTGTCTGGGAGGCAGGTACAGGCCCTGTTCCTGTAGCAGCCTTGTTGCCTGTGCAAGCATATGCATGCATCAATGCCTGGCCCACAATCCTGACGAGAACACATTCGTGTCCTGCAATGCTTGGTGAAGGAGGGGAGTGCCATCTACTTCTTTTGCAACTCATCAACAAAAAACGATTACCCTGATCTTAACAGTAGCTCTCTTGAGAACCGCATTCAGCCGCCAGCTGCAGAGTCAGAAAGACGCACATGAAACACATGTACATTCAGCAGGCCAAAAGGTCGCATACCTTGGCTGGCTTGGACCCATTTGAGAAGCATCGGTGAGGTGCTGTGAGACCGACGCCGCTCTGCATCAGAACGCGGGCGCCTCGCAATGATCAAGTGGGCGACCTAAGTCTGCTTACGATCTGGACTCGCCATCAAAAGCTGTTGCGAGTCAATTGGGGCCTGCACAAGTTGACAATGACACCGTGATCGTCTACGAGGTGATGGGTGCGGTGACTTATCCGTCACAGAATGACTGCAGAAGCGGCTTCCATTTTTGTGCCATTTGCATCAACTTAACACCCCTGTGTCCTACTAGGACAGGAACCTTCCTTTCCAAAATTACAAGGTGCTGGAATATGAGTGACGAGGTTGGCATTGATGTCATGTCCCACCGGTCCTACAAATGGAGAGTGGGGTTGAATTTTTCCTCACCATTTAATTTCCTTACACAGTGTATTTATGGTCATGACGCGCATGCACACCAATCATGCATGCGCAAATCCTACTAACCCACACCCAGGCAAATCAAGCTCTGGCTTTAAGGCAGCGAACCAGTCAGGCATCATATTTCCATGCACATAATTGGCCTCCCCTCCGTGCACATGCGTTTTTCACATCACTGGCGATTCGCATGCATGCAATTGTTTCACCTTTGCTGCAGCTTCAAGAAAAGTTTCACCCACTAGTCTTGTTTGCAGACTTAAGTTGCGATCACTATGGCAAAACTGGAAATTTTATACTGTACAGGTACACACTTAGCGTACTCTCATCTCATACAGGAATCTCATCCTAATTCCACCAGTGTTCTGCACTCAAAATTAAATATTTGGGAGATTCCGATCAAGTTCAACAAAGCCATAAAAGCAAGGATCTCCCAAGCGGCCTATTGCCCTCGGGCGCTTTCTTAAGTTCAGCTCTTCTCGGGGACATTTCAACAGGATGCAGCCCTTGGCTTCAGCCTCTCTGGATAGACAGCAAGGGCCGCATATTGCCAGAGGGGGTCCGTTATCCGCGTGCCAGCTGTCGGCCGCCTTCTGATCGTTGAGGCCTCTGATGCAGAAGGAGCCTCCGCTGGTGATATGCTCTGTTCAGCCCTGACACACTGCACGCTGATGCGCGGCGGATCATCACTGCGTGCCTCTCTGTGACCTCTGCGCGGAAGAGCGTGCCCCTGCAGCAGCTTGAAACCAAACTGGGTCATTCAAGTTGATGAGTAGTGAAGAATACATGCAGTGATTGCAGAACAAGTTGCTTGGACAGCACCCTGCCAGATTCACTGCTCCTTCCTCCCTCATAATTCCTTCCTGTTTTAGCCAAAGCATAGTTCGGCATTTGTCATGTGCAAAAACCTTGCTGATCTCCAGGATCTGATACCATGGATAATGACAGCCTGTTCGTCAGGGGGAAATGCACACCTTGTGCAGCATCCTCCTTGCAAGCCCATACACCCAGCGCAAAAGGGAGGTACTGACAATCGTCACCAGGACTGCACAGCCACTCACCACCTGCAAGGCAGACAGAATTACTCAACTTACTGAAACCCAGATAGCTTGCAGGTAAGGTGCATGACGCATGCAATGGTTATCTTCAGTATGCCCATTGGCAGTAGATCAGATTTTGTTAGGAGCTGATGGGAACAGGAGCTGCACCAAGGCTTCAGGTGTGGATGCAGGCCGTGGCAGTCCATGAAGCCACAGCTGTGGCAGCCTTCTTCCTGTCCTTGTTCCGACCTGCATGCACTAGATTTCAGGCAATTTTTGCAGGCGCTACACGAAGCAGTTGCTCACACCCAGAAGGAGGGTATGCAACTTCAATAGAGCTGATGGCCCGGCATGTATAGGCGCCTGCAGACACATGGTATGACCGAGGACTCACTTGAAGTGCACTGTTGCACATGGGACTACAAGCATTGTGCCCATCCCCTTGAATGCTCCCACTTTGCAAAAGATTTTCCTCGCATTGCTGCCCTGTTGGCACAGATGAGGTGAATAAAGCGCATCTTCACTGCCAATGCATGCCGATGTAAAGCCGTTCAGACAGTCTGCTGGAGACCCCATTTGAAGGAAACATACCTCTTTGAGCTTCCTCATATAGATGCTGAGACGATGTACTGCAATCGGAAGCATCAATTACCTGCGCATGAATAAAGAGGAATTGTCTGTTGAGCAACAATTCTTCACCAGTGTCGGTGGGCGCAGCACAGAGAAGTGATCGCCCTCACGTCGGCAATTGTTTCTGTGTTCCAACTCTGTGGAGAACGTGTCGATTTCATACGTCTGCTGGAGCTCGCTAGGCCAGGAGCAAGGCCAGCGTGGGATCCCAAGTGCAGATTGGGTTTTGGCGTGAGCGCCTGCACGGTACCAGTCAACGTAAGTTGGACATGTTGGTAGTAATTTGACATTATTCAGTCAATTCGTCAATTAAACGCGATCGATCATCCATCTGCCAAGGACTTCAAGTGTTTCTGACTGTTGCACCTACTTAGCTCTGCCGTTATTGATGTAATTATAGGAAAGGTGTAGTGAGCCGCAAACAATAGCAATGGAACCGGGGTCTCCAAAAGGGTACAAATACATCACGCAGGGAGCAAAATGCCTACCATGCCCATCCCCATGCTGCTGAAAGCAGCATGCTTTCCCTGTCTGTCCACTCCGCGTACGCTAGTACTCGTGCTTTCATCCATTCTTAACAACAACGGTGCTCTATGCAACGCACGCTTTTTTTATTTTCCTTTATGAAAGAAATTGGGACACCCGTGCGTGTTTCGATACCGCAACTACTCTGGTATCTCGTAGGTTTTTGGGGCCATATCAAAATCCTGAGCTTCCTCTCAGCTGCATCTGACTCTCGACAATTTGGAAGGTGCCGCGGCCCTAAGTCTCACATCTATGACAGATTACCCATATCGTGTTGATGTTGTCATCTACAATCGTCAATCTAAAGTTTGTAGCTAGCCTGCTCTGTCTGTACGTTGCTGCCTATAGCAGCTAGCTTCGACGCTGTTCTTCCGCGTGGAATATACTACTTTATCCAGGGAAAGCGAAGAGTGATCTCAATATGGTAGGCAGTGAACCTTGTCCAACGATGAGGCGACCAGTGTTGCCTTCGAACCAGCTTCAGGTGATCCTTTCGTATGTCTCTGTGCTCAGATGACTGTAGGTTTTACTTTGCGGCCAAGAATGCCAAGACGCAGCTTTTCTGATGGTGTATCGTTATTGCCGAAAGATGAATTGTGCTGCCACAATTACAGGTACACAGCCTGGGCTGCTTCAGGCGCCCCAAGGGCTGTGCTCCCATCAAGAGGGCGACACAGCAGCAGACTAGGGCATGTGCCAGTAATGGGTCAAATGGGAGCACCTCCAATGGGAGCACCTCCAATGGTGCCACCAGTAACGGGAATGGTGCATCACCTACGCGATTAGAGGCAGACAAGAATGATCGCAGATTTGTCAAGTGGGCCAAGATGTCCCTCAGTGAGCTTGGCCAGCTGTCTTTGACTGAGGAACTGGAGGCAGCAAGAGCACAGCAAGAGTTCTCGCGAGATCCAAATCGAGTGCCCAAAGTGCAGAACAAGGCAAGCTTGCTCCAGCATCACTATTTAGCTTGCACCTGAGAGCTTTAGACTCAACGCAGTAGGTGATCTGGATGTTGAGAATGTCAGCGATATGATGGCAAGTGAACCACATGGTGTGCGCCTGCGATTGCCACAGGTGCAGCTGAGTACTTATGGAGACAGCCTGGGCAAGAACCTCACAGAACTCAGAGAATTCATTGACAACAACTTGCAGGGTGAGTCGCCTGCTTGAGTCCATCCAAATACTGCATGCTCCAATGGCCTCATGCATCCTTACTCATACTACTGCTTTCTTGCATTCGGCTCAGACCTGTGTTAGTACCACTAGGAGATGACCTTCAGGTCCAATCCTGTCTCTGCTGAGAACTAAGCACAGATATCACCCAAAAGTGCGCGTCACCTGTTGCCGGAATGGGCTAGTGTAATGAAGACGCACATGCGCAGGTGTGATTGGGGGCGTGCATCTGCTGCCAATCTACCCATCCTCCGGAGACGGGGGCTTTGCGCCGTTGTGTTATGACGACGTGGACCCGCACTTTGGCAAGTGGGAGGATGTGGAGGCGATTGCCAAGGAGTATGACCTCATGCTGGAGCTTATGGTCAACCACATCTCCCCCAAGTCAGCCCAGTTCCAGGACTTCCTCGAGAAGGGGGATGCCTCAGAGCACGCCAGCATGTTCATCGACTGGCAGAAGTTCTGGGGCTCCCCAGGTGTGCATCTGACTTTGTGTAAACGCTTCACCTGTCCCTCTTATGGCCAACTGAAGGCTGCTATGGGGAAGGGGTCTAGCAGATGTATCCTTGCTGCCCCTCCTCTGGCTTGCATAATGGCTGGTGGCAATTTTTAAAGCCACGATTCCTGTTAATATTACCTTCACAAAAAGCGCATGGTTCTCATCAGTCTGTATGGCCTTGCGAAGCAGCACAACTGTGAATTTTGGTGGCTTTAAAGGGGCGTATGCTTTCTGTGCAGACCGACCAAATGAGGAAGACCTAAAACAGATCAGGACGCGTAAGGCAGACATGCCTATGCTGCCAGTGACACTGAAGGACGGGTCCAAGCGGGAGCTCTGGTGCACCTTTGGCCCTGAGCAGATTGACATTGACATTGAATCCCCCTCAGGTAATTCTACTTCCCGTCTTCAATGGTTTCAGGGACCACACAGGTTAAAGCTGGCTTACCAGCACACTTTGAACCAGTGGCATACCAAAGGCCTGAGCCCATTTTCTGATCCTGCTCTCACGTCTCCGGAATGCAGCATGCTGGCACCAATTCCTTTGAGCTGGAAGCAAGCAAATCATGAAGGTGGGCATCAGTCTTGGACAGCAGTGTGAATAAGAGGAATCCCCTTCACTTTAGCAGGTTAAGCTTCTGCTGCTGCAGGGCGCAAATTTGTGGAGGACTCACTCAGATCCTTGTGTTCGCGCGGCGCTCGCATGGTCCGATTGGATGCCTATGGTTATGCCACCAAGAAGCCAGGGACGAGGTGTTTCTTCGAGGTGCGCAACCCTCTCCATTTGCAAAGCAGCGTTTGCATTGTATGCAGCAATGTGGCATGTAGTGCAATTGGGCCTCTCCCCTAATCCCAGTCTTCCAGAGAAGACAGGAATCATTGAGTGTAGTTTTCAGGGCAATTCCTTCATGCATGAAATGATGGCTGTGCTGCAGGAGCCAGAGGCCTGGCAGATCTTGAAGGACCTCGAAAAGATCTCGGACGAGTATGACAGCAGGTGTGGTCTTGTCATGCCTCTGCCTTGATGTTCCCTGATACCCATAACCCTAATCACTGTAGATGTCGCAGCACACTTAGTTTCCCATAGGCAGGCAGCCGAAACAAATACAGCGAGAAACAAGCACGTTCGTGGTTCCGCTGGGAATCGAAGGTTCTCACTTCCAAATTGGAAGGCACTGCATGCCCTCACATGCTTCCCATGCAAGCCTAAAGGCATTTTCATTCTTTGAATATCCCTCCAGGCTTACCTGCATTTTGATGCTGCATGCTGTACTTCTTAATTTGGAATTTGATGTCAAATGCACCGCATGGGCATGGCACGCTGCTGTGCATGGTAGATGGAACTACTTCAGGATCGTCTCTCCAGGCTCACTTGCACACAGACTCACTTGCACACAGACACATGCGCAGAAGCCTGCTGTTTTTAAATTTCGAATTTGAATTCATGAGCACTTTGCATGCATGCGCAGGCTGCTGTGCGAGGTGCACGAGGAGTACTCGACCAACATAGCGCTGGCGCTGCACGGCTACTGGGTGTATGATTTCAGCCTGCCGCTGCTCATCCTGCACGCATTCACCTTCAAGACCATGGATAATCTGCGCCACTGGCTCGGCATCTGCCCTCGCCGCCAGATCACCGTCCTCGATACTCACGACGGCATGGGCATCGATGACATCGCCGGCCTCGCCGAGGTGGGCACCTTTTCAAATTTCAATTTGAATATTCCAATTTTTGAAAGTTTGAAACTTTTAAATTCAAATGTTTGGAATTTTTGTAGTTTTGACCTGGTAGCGAGGCTGCTCCTCTGGCAAATCTTTGGATACGAGAGGATAGTGTGGTAGGCTGGCACGCCGATGGCACATGCAAGTTTTGTCCTTTCACAGGCTTCGTTGCATGACCTGCTGTATCAGTACTTCGGCAAGAAGTGCTCTTGAGATGCTCTGCTTAGCCCATGCAATGTTATGAGACCGGACATGCTGGGCCTTGCATCAATCCTGTGCAATCTGAACTGCCAGCTCATCATGATGAATGCACCCAGCAACAGCGAAATGTGACTCCAGACGACCGTACAACCAGCCATTATGTTGCGCCCGGCTGGGCCAATCCGCCACAGGCAAGACAGCGCTGATCAGCGATGAGTCCCTGACACATCAGCGCTGACGTGGCCGCCAGGTGTGCGACGTGGAGCAGCTGCAGGAGGTTGTGGAGCACCGGCTGGGCTGCAACCCCAACATGAAGTACCTCTACAGCGGCCGCCAGCGCGGTTATGTGGGCAATCCGCACCAGTACAATTGCACATATTTCTCCGCGCTGCATGGCAACGCTCGCCACTACCTCATGGCGCGCGCGATCCAGTTCTTCACCCCCGGCCTCCCCATGGTCTACTACGTCGGCCTGCTAGCCGGCAGGAACGACCATGAGGTGAACACACTACTGATACTGCTGTCTTTGCTGCACAGAATGGATGGGATCCGTCCGGATTTTCTTCTGGTCATGGAGCCGTGAAATTTGCTGCAGATGAAGAGAGGTGACATGCTGATTGTGCTTCTCATTCTCAAAGAAGTGAAGCACGCTCTTGTCCAGGGTGTGTTCCTGTGCTGTCAGCTGGGCCCAATAGGGGCAGATTCCTACTGTCCTGGACCCACGAAGTGAAGTGTGAAAGCTACAGGGGTACATGACATGCTGAGCATGACCCAGCAGCCCATCCTCAAAGCCCTGAACTGAGCTAGAAGAGCGGCGGTGGCAGTTGAGACTATTGTGTTCTCTTGGCTGACGCGTTTTCTGCTGTGATTTTGCGGCGCAGACGGCGGACCGGGACAACAATCCGCGCGGCATAAACCGGCACAAGTTCTCGCTGGAGGAGGCTGATGAGGCCGCGCAGCAGCCGGTGGTGCAGGCGCTCTTTGACCTCTGCCGCTTCCGCAACCAGCACCCCGCCTTCAACGGCAAGGCAAGGCCCCTGCACTGCTACGTCTTCATACATTGGCTAATGCACTTGCAAGATTATGGCGGGCAGGCGCATTGCTATTTGTATGATTAGCTTCTGTCACCCTTGAGTAGTCACGCATGAGAAGGGAAATAGAGGAAAGATGGCAGACGTGCAAGCCAGAGCGAGCGCCACCGTGGGATTGAAAGCAAGAAACAAAGCAGACATGCAAGGCAGAAAAAGCCTCCTGATCAATCTTACCGTGAACAGCAAATGTTTTGTTATGTCTTGCTGTCCAGTGCTGCAAGCCTGGTAATAAAACGCTGCTTCTTGCCAGCCTCGGATGCAGTGCACGGACATAATGGGAGAGATAGCATTGTCTGCTGACTCGGACCAGGCTGGTGGTGACTGCTTGAGGCTACAGATTCTTCTGGGATAGCTACTGGCGGGGCATGCATGTTCAGTTCTACAGGCTTAGGATTGCAACTGGTGGTGTGCAGGTGACGATCAGCCAGGACACAGACAGCCACTGCCTGGAGGTGACATGGAAGAACGGCAAGCATTCAGCCACCCTGCATGCGGATGTGGTGGACATGTCATTCGAGATCATTGCCACTCTGGAGGGGGAGAAGACCGGCGAGCTGCACACCTTCAAGTAAGCCTTTCTTGACCAATCCTCACAGCGACAAGATGCAACTTGCATCATGTGACGGGTGCAATCTGCATGGGGGCATGCATGTCTGATTTTCCTGCAGGCGCCATGGCTCTCTGATACAGTGACACAGCAGACAATGTACCACTCTTGTGTGAAGCAGTGAGAGTAAGCACATGTGGAGTTGAGAGAGGCAGTCTGCTTGAAATTAAAATTAGAAAATTTAGATTTGATTGTGTGCAGGTACACACTCGATGACACTGACACCTATGAGCCCACCATGGACGAATGTGTGGCGCCAGCAGTCTTTTAATCAAGAATCTTGAGCTATAACTTTTTCACATGATAAGCCAGTGGTTGCTCTGATTCCTGGTTTTTCCAAAATTTCTTGATGGCAGCTGCTGCAGTGCTGTTGCAGCTTCAGCTTCAAAATTATTTAATTAGAGCCATAGAGGTGATCAGAGGACCCTGAGGCTCAGTGTTTAGAGAAGGTGACAAAAAAGAGCTGCGCAGCTTTGACGGCGATTTGTCCAGGTCTAGTCAGTGTTCAGCCAAAGAAGCAGCTGACAGAGTTTAGCATTGCTATTGCCATTTTTTGGTAGCGTATTGATTGCCTTCCTGCCAGGAAAGGTTGATTTTGCAAGTCCTGCAGCCACGAGGAGCTGGGTGATTTTCGCACGCTTGTGCTTTTTGGAGACAGCAGCTATTGTGGTTGTGGTAGGTTGTACATTATGCGCTAGCCTGAGCAGAAGAAGTATGAGGTCCTTTTTTTGTGCCAATCTGAACCCACTTGGAAAGAGTCCTGCAGCGTGGGTACTGGCGTAGGTTTTGAGGTGTCAAGATAAAGTGTAAGAGGTATGCGAGCTTGTATGGGATGCAGTTTTGGACAAATGTTGTTGCAAAGGCCATCACAGATCCTCATGCGTCTCATTACACGATACACTGTAGCATGGCCAGAAGCTTTAGCTACCTTACCAAGCCTGCCTCTCAGCACAGTTATTTGTAAGGGTGCAAAAGAAAGCACACTGGAAGTCACAATTTAGACCACAAAAACAGAAATAATGATGCACACATGACAGGCGTGTACAGCAGTTCCGGGCACTCAATCTCTGAATCTCCCTTCATGCATACGCAGTATCCTGGATCTTATGCCTGCGGCCGTCGCATCTATCTACTAGAGTTGACGGCCTTTGAGTGGCTGCAGCTAACAGTCACAAAGAATAATACGGAACTTCAATTGCACAATTGCACTCTGAACACCAGGATCCTGACAATAGGTAAAACCATGCAGACTGCACTGCAGGACACCCTGGTCTCACAAGCAAGAAAATTTGAGTGGACATCAGAAGCTCCAACCAATTCAGGCCTCCACGGCTGTGACAGCGCTTGCAGCAATTGACAGGTCTGCACCCTCTTCGGTGTAGGCCTTCTTCTGCCAGATCTTCTCAGGATCTGCACACACGCCACACCAGCGAGTAAAGCTGCTATTGTTTTAATCCCCTTTTGTACACGCCTCATGTGCAAGAAGCAAGGTGCGTATGCACACAAGCTGTCGATGTAGAGGCTTCCGAAATACCACTCAAGAATTTCCTAAAGCTGCTATTTAGGAAGGGGAATTACGCAGCCTGGTGTACTGAAAGGAAAGCATTCCATTGGAAGCATGCATGCTTGTGAGTCACTGGGCCTGAAAGAATGCTGCCAACATGCTGAGAACACCTCTTCTGCATGTCAAGATTGCCAAGCCTCTGCAGGAGAACCCGCACAGCGGAGAAAATTATCACAAAACGGGACTAAAGCTATCACATCAGGATTTGGCATTGCGCACCGTTCTTGCGTGCCACGTAGGCGTTGCCGGTCTTCGAGAGCAGATCAAAGCCGGTGACTGGGGTGAAGCGCTTCTCAGCACCCTGGATGACGTAATTCAGCTTGGGGTTGACAAAGTAGGGGATCGAGTACCGCGCACCCTGCACCCACTCCCAGCCTCAGCACTGAAAATTCAAGACGAAAACCTCTCACATTTCCATGTCACGCTGTGCTGCATGTTGCAGGATCTGAAAAGTGCATCAGCATGACGCTTTGTTTGGGTCCTGCAGTTTTCTTTAAGGACTGTTCATGACAAAGATCTGTTGCGTCAGGCACTGAAGAGCACATGTGACGGTCAAGATGCATGTGAAATAGCTTCCCGCATGCCAATAGATGACGGAGACAGCATCATGGCACTGCTTGACAAATAGCTAGTCCAGGGAAGTCACGACAGAAGCAGGAACCATTAGGGCCTTTGATAAGATCTGCTGTCTGGAGAAAAATGCCGTCGGGGTTGAGTCATGGGTGAGTCACGAGATTTGAGTCGTGGGTGAGTCACCTTGGGGTCCCCCTCCTTAGGGGCGCGAACGCGGTGGTAGGTGGACTTGAGGAGCCCATCCGTCCAGCGAGTGAGCCCGTCCCCAATGTTCACCGTCAGAAGGCCCGGCCTGCAGAGAGACACACAGTGCCATTTTTATTGAGAGTGCTTTGCTGCCTTTCTGATGCTTGACTTACGGTGTCTGCTCTGGCACCACCGCAGACTTTGTGTCAGCAGTGCTTGTACAAAATGTTGTCATGGTGCAACTTGACGTCGCACTTGCATGCGCTGCTTTGTCGTGTGATGAATCCTGAGAGCCTTGCATGGCTGCACAGGTACTGGTTCGCAAAAGCCAGCTGATACACCTTAAGCCAGCCAGTTTGCCGATCTCAAAAGATCTCAAAAGTCTGTCTAATCATGTCTTAAAAGTTGCAAAGGGGGACTCACTTAGGGTCCAGGGGAGTCCATTCGCGGGCGACAGGCACATGGTTCCAGATGTTGCCAATGTCCTCGATCAGGGACAGGTCCTCAATCTCGTTGCCAGGCGCTATTTCCAACCCAATGTCGCCTGCAGTCAGGCAAGCACACATTGCCCCAAACGTACTCTGGAGGATATCACTAAGGTGACCTTGCAGGAATCTTTAAATGGGTGCTTCATTCCCCCACAATCGCAGACTGTGTCACACTGCATTTTCTGCAACTGCAGTGTCACACATGACCGGACAAGAACGAGGTTCCAGCTACAGAGTGGCAAATTTGCACTTTTGGTGTTTACAAAGAGCATGCAGCAGCGCTGCAGTGAAGGCTCTATTCCTTACGCGTGCTTCCAATGGCATGGAGCTGCTGTTGAAATTTTGAGGCACTGCGGCACAGGCTCCCTCATAGCCTGGAAGAGTGTCAGCACTGTGCAACACTAGTATCACCCGTAGAGGTTGAGTCTCTTGGACTGGTTGCTATGTAGGGCTATTCATCCTGTGAACGTAGTTGGGCATCCCTCTACTGGAATGACCATGTGAGTCATGACCTTGATGCCATCGTGCATGCATACGTCTGGTGAAGAAAGTGCAAGAATCGAGAAGACTGGAGACGAGTAATTCAAGTGCTGCTTGAAGGATCTAGTCCTTAAGGATTGAAACCGTGTAATAAGAGTAGTAATCCCTTTACCCCAAAGCAAGGCATGTGTACTCCGGAGCACATGCCCTGTTTTTACTGTGGGGAGTGATTGAAAGGCACCTTCGCGCTGGTAGAGGATGGTTAGCACGTCCATGTCAGCGTGCGCATGCAGCCGAGGCGGCAGCTTGCCGGACTTGGCAGCCGCCTCCTGCTCCTCAGTCACCGGCGGATAGTAGTTCCAGGCTGCACATCACACACACATTCAAGCAAGGCTAAATGTTTCAGCAGGCAAGGGGTTTGCCGTCCCAGAGCTTGAGCAATGTTGCTTCAAGCTGAGAAAATGTGACTTGTAAATGCAGTATGTGTTGTGGGTGTGAAGGGAGAAAGGGGCTCACCCACAAAGCTGGGGTTCTCCTCTGAGGTGATGTCGAAAGCCTGCAATGCAGCCAGACAAAACCGTAGCACGGTTGCACACATAATACCAAATTCAACTATAATGCAAGTCATGTCAGCTGCAGTGCATTGCTTTATGCATATGTAACACTGTATCTTCAGCAGGCATGTCGGGCAGAAGCATCCAGTCACTCTGAGGCTACCATCGGATTGCTGCCAGAGCACAAAGCACATTCCACAACATTGCACAACGTGTAGGAATGATGTGTGTTAACGGTGTGCTTACATCGTCGATGATGGTCTCATCGCGGCCCAGGGCGATGAAGAGCGCCTTGAGGATGGTGACTGCCACTTTGTGCACCTTCTCCTGGATGTCCAGCGCTGTCTGCGCCCACTCCTTGCCCAGCACCTGCACATCCAATTTTTCCTTGGGAGCCTATGAGCATGTGCAGCATAGACTGCAGTTTATAGTCTTGCCAGGGCCTCAGGGAGGAACTGAACCTTTGGTCCTGAGAACCTTCGATTTGAGGCATGCAGATAAGAGGCTGCGTTGATCAGGGCATCAGTGGTTTGTTTAGTGCCGCAGCTGTCATGTGCAAAGGCAGCGTCCGGATTAAGAAAAGGTGCTTATGCATCCATGGCGCTTGGGTGAAGAATGGCCGATGTGTGGCACTTTTGATGACTCACCTCGGGCCATTCCTCGCCATCAAACTTCTGGACCTTGAAGTCGTAGCCGCCGGTGCCGTACCTTCCCACAGACCACCACTCCCACAGCCGGTTCCCTGTCATCCACCAAGAGGTCTGCATTGCTCACGCCAAATATCTGGACCATCTTGGCATCTGTGCACAGTGCAACTGCAGGCCGTTTACCATCGACAGAAGTACAGGATCACCTGTCACTGTCTCGAGTTCATCTGGACCTCGATGCCCCAGGTAGGTGTCGGGGTTGAACGGCCACTTTGCCTTGACTTCGTTGGGCAGAGCCAGGAACTGCTGACCTGCCTTCAATGCCTTCTCAAAGTCTTCTTCAGGGATTCCGTGACCTGCAAAGCATTTGAAAGCTCAGTTAAGGCACACTAAAAATATCTCAACCGGATCATATCTGCCGACTCGGCTTTGAATAGGCTGCTGGCTTCACACCGACCGACCGGGACAATCGCCACCTACCGTTGGCGAATCCGTTAAAATAGGAGCACGCACCTCCAATGTAGAAGAAGCCCACATCTTTGGATGCCTCCAGGAGCTGAGATGCGATCTCATGTTTCCTCTCCTCGAAATTCGAGATGTCGACCGTCACGATCTTCCTCGGCATGCTGGGCTCTACGTTGCAAGCAGTCAGATAGAGTGAGTACTTAAGACTAAAGCCTGGAATAAAGTCTCTCAAGTCAATTTGCGTGGCCAAAACGCGTTGTGCATTGCGGACAACAAGGAGGGCCAAGGTTTCAACGAGGGCACGTGCCCACACGCGTGGACAAGATGTGTCCATGTGAGCCTTCTTTCCAAAGTCCGGCTCGAAGTGGGGGCGTCGATCGCTTACACCATTGACCTGAGATGACTTGAAATCACCCTGGTACAGACTTACACCATACCTAGCGTTAGCTTGGACTGGTCCCTCACTATTTGACAGCCTTGGACGTCGACGCGGCTCTGCTAAAGCTGCCGTACCTTCCCTTTCCTCCATCAAGCATTGAGATATCCATCTAAAGTATACCAGTGTACGAATAAGGCATCTTTGCGATGCCTGTTGGAGAGCTCAATCTTTTCGGTACGGTCACCTTTCCCATGCGTTGAAGAGCCGCCAGTGTTTCATCGAAAGCTGATGCAATATTCTGATCCATGTAAATTAAACGCGGGTAAATTGCATTGTCAACAAGCTTTCGACAGCATGGGGCGCCTCAGACAAAGACACCAGAAACTCAATGTGATCCGTATCCCATGATCTGGTAGTCGGGTTTCGCTGACCGTCTTTATATCGCAGGATTGCACCAGTATGACAACCAGACATCATTCTTCTACTCATCAGGCAATGGTGCTATCCTGAGTCAGGTGGGTGGTTACCATTGTTTCCGGGCCATGCCGCGTCCAGCGGATTGCACTGAAGCACAACATGTTTTATGCGCTAACTAAGGGCAATCTAGTACGATGATATTCTCATATTTTCCATTTTCCCAGTTTAGTAAACAGTGTCTGCACACGCAGGGAGTGGGCTACGGTATCGTGGTGGGGTTTGGAGCGTTCTTTGCGCTCGTCTGTTCGCTGCTCGCCTGGTTCGATGTGACCTTCATTGGCAACAGAGACACGTCTGAGCACTTCCAGACGGCCAGTCGGAACATCAAGACCGGCCTCATTGCAGGTGCCACTTCTCCCCTTCTGCTCCTTCGTCATGTAGTGCCGTGAATATTCTGCTGCAGCGTTATCAAAGCAGCCGATCAAGCGTGTATTTTTTCGCATGCAGTTGACGTTGTCAGTCACTGGACGTGGAGCATCACACTTCTCCAGTCCTCCACTGTTGCCTGGAATTATGGCATCTCTGGGCCATTCTGGTGCGAGCCCGCTGATGCCACTGAGTCCCACACTGACCTCTCCATCCATTTTCCTAACCTTGAAACAGCATCCCGGTACTGAACACCATGCTGGCGTTTGGTTGGTCTTGCTTGTATCTGGAAAGTCCAACAAGGGATGGAACATGTTGCAGCCTTTAACTGCAGCTTGTCTGCAGGATGCACCTCGCCTCTTGGCAGGACAAGTGTGTGATAATAATAACAAATTGTGATGCAATGAACAATTTTTTTGCATGCATGCAGGTACTCGGCCGGGGCTGTGCTGCAGATAATGCTGTTTGGCATCATGGCCATCCAGATCAAGCGCAAGGCTCCCAACTGCCACACCATACTGGAAGTCGTGAGACTGCGCTGGGGCAAGGCCGCCCACCTGGTGAGCTCATCCACTTCTCAGGGGGTCTATCTATCTGGTCAAATACAGTACTCCCGGTGCACTCCCGGGGAGTATTAAAGATGAGACAACCAGGGTTTGACAGGGGTCCTTGAAAATCTCAGGCCAGCCCCTTAATAGGGCTGCCGTGATAGTAGCTGAAACTTCGCTTGCATCCCTGGGGTTCCCAAATTTTTTCAACAGGGAGATGCAGGTATTCCCTTGGATTTGGCCTCCAAGTGGTTCAAATTGTCTGAAAAGTGTGGGGTTCCCCGGAGTCACAGCCGAGTAGCTCGGGGCGTTGCCCTGATGACATTTTGCCAAATCTGTATATATTGCAGGGTTGCCCTGACATATCGCCCTAGCCCTGAAGCAGGTTGGCCAATCCCTTGGAGGGCCCTTGGGGGCTGTCAAACCCTGGAGACAACTAACAATCAGCAACCCCAAGAGCCCCCCCACCAACTGCTTATCCATACTCCTGCATACTTGCTCGTCGACTCTGCACCTTGCCAAGAATATTTTTCCTTTTGGCGCACGATTTTTCCATCTCACTGACGTCGACCACATTCTGTCTATTCAAATTTAAATTTTGAAATCTGAAATCTGGGTGCTGGCAGGTGTTCCTGTACCTGTTCTTCATCAACAACCTGTTCATCACCAGCACACTCATCATTGGAGGCGGCGCAGTCATTCACGCCCTCACAGGTGCATCTTTTAGCATCCCTTCACACTAGACTTAAAATCAGGCAAAGAGATCTTGTGTCATCTGCATGGCCAGCTCAGGGCTATCAGGAAGCTCAGGAAACTAGGGTCTGCACGGAGGCACTTGCTGGAAGATTTTTTAAGTAGTCTCTACTCTCAACCAAATGAATATGCTGTTGTTTCGAGCTCATCTGCCCCTGCTTTTGCAACTCGATTAGATTTGGGCAGGCCATAATAAGATGGCCTATATTTTCTCTGGCCCTCCTCTGATTGGGCAGGCTAGAAAGGTGCTTGCATGGTCCCGGCTGGCGGGGGCGGTGCAAATACTGCTAAGCACCGTGCCCATCGATTGGGTCTTGCTTGGATCTGGCGAGTCCATCAAGGGGTGGCAGCCTTCACCTGTAGTTTGTATGCAGATGCGCCTTGCTTTAAACAGAAAAAGCGTTTAACAATGATAATGTTTTTATTAAATAATAAGGTGCATGCATGCGCAGGCGTTGCTGTGGAAGCCAGCGCGATGCTGATCCCCCTCTCTGTCCTGGTTTACTGTGGAGCTGGCGGCATCAAGGCAAGCCCAGTGCCAACTTCGTTTTCAATTTTGATCTTGTTTTCTTGCGTCTCAAATCTCTGCCTCCCGTCTCTGGTGGCCGGCCATCTCGATTGCTCTCTTGCCCAAAGCCTCAACCCTTTGGCTCTGAGACTAACCAGGGGCACAAGGAGCTTCCTCTTTGGTCCACTTTGGATCATTCTTAAGGCCTTGTCGAATCCTGCATGCAACGTCAAAGCACAATGACTTGCAAATCGTGTGCTCTACTGCACAGAATGAGTTTTAGAATTTAAGGAACTTCAAAGGTTGAGAGGCTGCTGCATCGCGCCTAGCCCTGAGGGCTGGAACAAGAGTGTATCAATTAAAAAGATGAAAAATAAGTCCAGAGGCATATTCATTGCACATGCAGGCGGTGTTCACATCGAGCTACCTGCACTCGTCGATCATTTTCGTGGGCGTGGTGCTCTTCAGTGTCTATGTGTACTCCGGCTCGAACGGCGCTCCCATTTCCAGCATCGGTGATGTCTACAACAACCTCGTCGTGCGCAGCGCGGTGAGTAATCTAACTCATCAAACTCTATACTACGCATGCATCATCTTCATCGGTCCGGTACTTGCTGCTTGCTAGTTCTGAGTGCCTTGCGCGCTTAGTGAGCTATTCAGAAGAGGATGCCCTCTCTGTGCAGCAGAGCATATCATTAATCAGCACCAGGTGCGACTGGAAGAGAGCCGTGAGTGCATATTCAGAAAATGGGCTACAGAATGGGCCATTTGTGTAGGAGCACTGCTACTGCATCTTGTTTGCCGCGTAGCACAGATTCACCTACTCAGCGGCTTGTGAGGCGGCAACCCCAAAATTTACTTGTTGCGCTGAGACTCACTACAGCAGCTTTTGATTGCTCTGTCTGCAGAGGCCTCATTGAGCCACTTATCAAAGAAACTCATGTCACCAGGGCAGCCTGATGTGGCAGGTTGCTTTTGCTGCTGCCCAGACGGCATCCCAATCAACCAACCATGCATTCATTCTCAGTCACAGCAGCTCTTGTTACTCTGTCTGCAGACTCCTAATTGAAGGGAAAATAAACTAAATTCCTTTTGAGGAACCTTTATCCGATGTGAGGGGTAATGACCGGCCTAAAACACGAGCAGTGAGGGTGGATCAGCAGTGAATCTACCGTCAGCAGCACTGAAATTTGACTTGATAGCAAACAAAGCAGAAGGCATACAGATGACCTGATCTAACTTAAAGTGACAAAGTGACGGGTGGCAGGTTGAGATCTCGTCCAGGGGATTGATCTGGAATGTCATTATTGCTGCTGCACAGGCGGTGCCGCACCCAAGCAACAGGGACGGGAGCGCGCTGACAATGTGGAGCGGCAATGGCCTTGAGTTTGGCGGCATCTTCTTCGCTTCCTGCTTCGGCTGGATCTGGGCTGACCAGGGGTTCTGGCAGTCAGCCATCGCCGCGCGCCCCTCCGCCGCATTCAAGTGAGACCCTTGACCCTAAACTCTATACAACACATCCCCCTAAACCCTAAGAACATAGAAATGATGACTGCCGTCAATTGAGCCTCCGGTAACAGAGGTGGTCCTTTTTATAAACTGAGCAGCTGCATTTTTTTAATTTCTGGGCCTGCCACCTTCACTTCCCCACCATGCTTTGGTAGCTGGAAATCTAATCAGCCTCAGAGGCCATCTCAGAACAGTGCACACTGTCGGAGCAAGCTCCAAACAGAACATCTACAAAGTGCAGCCTGCTTCAGACCCTGCCTACCTGCTCCGCACAAATTTGAATGACTGATTACTGGACTAAATTGAATCTCCTGTTTCCATACAGGGGGTACATTCTGGGGGGTCTGCTGTGGTTTGCCGTCCCCTACACGCTGGCCACAACGCTCGGCCTGACTGCTCTGGCGTTGGACCTCCCGTTGTCTGCCAAGGAAGTCGCCTCTGGATTGGTGCCCCCGGCAGTGGCCTACCATCTGTTTGGCAAGGGCGGCGTCATCCTGATAGCCATCATGGTCTTCATGGCAGGTGAGTAATGGTTACCTTACTTTCTAGTGGTGACTACTCAGTGACTGCTCAGTACAGCACACCGTTGCTGCCTGTCTTGGATGAATAATGGGTTACCTCGCTCGTGGCTTGTGGCTACGTAGCAACTAGTGAGTAATCAGACCAGTGCTGCCCATCAAAAATTCCAAAGAGCTGTTCAGCCGTGATGAGCCTCCATGTCTTTGCGTTTTGCGGCCCTTCTTGCAAGCTTGTGAACAGCATGCGCAGAGGGTCGGAATAGTTTTTGAAGGCAGATGTGGTTGTGTGTGCAGTGACCAGCTCCGGCAGTGCAGAGTTCCTGGCAGTCTCTTCCCTCTTCAGGTACGCATGCTCGCATTGAGCGCACTCACATCTGTATGCAATCTCTTGCTTCTCATGCGGATCAGTCTGTGAAGTGCGCTGACGCGGGACACAAACAGGAAATTGCTGACAGGGGTGCTGTGCACGCAGCTACGACGTCTACAAGACGTACATCCGCCCCAAAGCCTCTGGCAAGCAGGTAAATTGTTGTTTACCGAAGAGCAACCTCTGCAGAATGAAAAGCACATTTTCAAATGCCGCATGCAGCCCCTTGGCGTGATCGCAGAGACTGTGGGTCTTGTTGTCTTGTGTGGTGAAGTTGTGGCAACGGAAAGGTTTGGGTGTGGCCCCTGCTGGCGGGGGGCACTTCTTGGGTTGATTGGGTCTTGCCCGGTCCATCAAGGAGTAGGATGCCTGTAGCCTGTACCTGCCGCCTGTCTCCAGATGCACCTTGCCTCTGGCAGGAAAAGCGTGTAAAAATGTAATGATTAATGTAAAATTCTGATTTGGGGCGGTGTGTCCGCAGCTGCTGCTGGTGTCAAGGCTGGCAGTGCTGGTCTTTGCGCTGTTCTGTGGGGTGTGGTCAATCGCGCTCATCAAGATTGGCATCGACATTAACTGGCTTTTCTTTGTCATCGGCCTGCTCGTGGCGTCTGTCTTCCCCCCAATCTCCTTCCTCCTCACCTGGAACGCTGTCCCCAAGGTGAGAGATCCATGATCTGCTCTGCTACACTCTCATTCCTGGAACATGCTCAACTCATTGCTTGCATGCAAAAAGACCAGAACCCAATACCCTTAATTATTGTTTGCAGCTTGTTTAGTAAGGTGATTGGCATACTAGACAGCCCATATCTATCAGCACTTGGGTGTTACAAATGGATTATATAAGCACGTTCACATTTCTGCGTGAAAGGATTCTTTCTACATCTTTGCACAATTTTTCCCAGCCCTGTCTGGAAAGTCAGAGGCAACCAGGCTCCTGCAGCCTGACAGATCAGACTCCTCAGAAACTCCTGATTGCCAGAAGCCTTCGACGTAGCAGTGTGCAAAGTCTTGAGAGTGTGTCATTGGCATGCGCAGGGTGCAGCCATTGCTTCAGCCCTGGGCGGACAGGCCGCTGCAATCATTGCCTGGCTCGTGAGCACTCACATTCTGCATGGCGAGGTCACAATCACCACCACAGCCCTCTCAGGCCCCAGCCTGGCTGGAAATCTGGTGCGCACATCTGCCCCAAAATAGAGATGGACGCACGTAGGCGTTTGATTGAACAAATTCTAGTCTCTAGTCTTCATCTGTGTAAATTCGCTGTTGCTTTGAGCTCCCGAGCCCCCGCTATTGCAGCTCTGTTGGAGTTGGGCAGGCCATAAGAATGGGATGGGCACTCTTTGACTGGCACTCCTCTAGGTTGGGCGGACGTGACAGAGCTTGTGCTCGCCAAACTTGTCATCTGGGAAGCCTTGATCAACGGTCTTTGGAAAAATAATGTACGTTTTGATGTGAAAGTGGAAGATCACATGGAAATGCAAGCATGTGAGATTTGCTCCGAGCCTAGAAGGTGGCAAATTGGGAATGCACGTCTCAGTGGACAGCTGTCCAACATGACACTTCCCTGGTGAGAATGGCCAATTTGCCACTGCCAGCTGGCAGATGAGTAACGTTCCAACTAATTGGCTCTGCACAGGTGGCCATCGTTGTGAGCGCGGCGATCGCCATAGTGTGGACGCTGATTGCCCCAGACAGGAACGCCTCCTGGGAACAGCTGCGTGCAGACCTGCATGACAAGGTCGAAATCCTGGACAATGCCAAGGTGAGGCCTTAAACCTCACCCTTCCTCATACAAACAAACGCTGGTACTCACCTGCACTTGGCTTGTGAATATTGCTGCAATCAAAGCCGCATTGCATGCATGGAGATAAACATTGATATAGGAATCCCTCGACAAAAGAGCTTCTGACAGGGCCTTGAGCAATTCGTGTGAAGCATTGCCTTGTCTGCGGGACTCAGCCTGCACCTCCATGTTTTGCGGTCTTCAGGCAAATTCATTACCTGTTGGTGCCTGCCCAGATTCTACCAAATTCATGTGAAGCATCACCTGGTCATTGGATCCTGCCTTACTTCTGGCATGCTTGAAGGGAGGCAGCTGCATCCAACCCCTCTCGCTCTCTGCCTGGCTCGACACCAGTGGCTCTTTCATGAATCATGGGAAGGATCCCATGTCTGAGGGCTTGTCTAGGAGCGATTATCCCCTTTCGCTGTCTGCTCAGGTGATTGACAGCGAGAAGGAGGATCCAGCCAAGATGGCGTACGCATACAAGATGACCTGGATCTGGGCGGGCTGCCTCTCAGTGGTGGTCTTTGTGCTATGGCCTCTGCTCACGCTGCCTGCTGGGGTCTTCTCAAAGTCCTACTTCACCTTCTGGATCGTCCTCGCCATGATCTGGGGCTTCCTGGCAGGTGAACTTTCTGTCGCCCATGTGAAAACAAGCACTCTTACAAGGGGTAGCTTAAAATTTAGGCTTGCCCAAAATTTTGTGCCTTTCCTGTGCTTCTTTGCCTGATAAGGGGTGTTTCAGTGGAATTTGTCAACCAGTGCATACTCTTTACTGCCTGGCTGAAGCATGATGACACTCTCCACTGCACAACCTTCTTAAAAATGGCCCTGGTTGAGATAAAGCTTCCATCATTGGGGAGGTGTTGCTTGTTGATGCCACTTGCTGCCATCTGATTGGTAATTATGAGGGTGTAAAAAGGGAGTGAATTACTTAGAACGAGAGAAATTTGAGGACTGACGGGTGATTTTTGGCCTTGCAGCGCTGGTAGTCATCTTCTACCCGCTCATCGAGTCGCGCGAGATCTTTTATGCTATCTTCGGTTTTGGCCCGCTGGCAGAACGCAGGAGGGCAAACAAGGCTCTGCAAAACTCCTCTACAGCGCACACAAATGGAGCCGCGCACACAAACGGAGCCACAGAGCTTGGGCAGCTGCAAAAGGACAAGTTCCCCAGCGATGAGTTCAAGCCGCCACAAAATGGCGAGGCTCCTGAGATTGACAGCAAGATCGATGTCCTCACCGATGGCAAAGCTGCCGGTTACTGATCAGGGAACTGTATTAATGTTCAAGTGATGGTCAAGTGAGTTTTCTGGGTACTCAGAATTGCAATCAGTGTACAGTGTCGGCTGTATGTTGCAGGTGTGGAACGTGCTATGCATGCGGTGCACGAGATTGGGCCTGCAATTTCTTGTCTGAATTGTAAATTACTTTCCCAGCTGTGGAGGGTTGTTTCAGGGTGCACTCTATGCTGATGTAGCTGCAGGTTTATTAGGGCTGCCCAAGGCTTGTATGCTGGAAGATCCTGCAATTTTTTTGGCTGGTTATTTTGGGGTACTTATTTTTTGTTTGTTTTTGCTGTGCAAGCGTTCTTAACTGCTTGTAATTACGCTCTTGCTTTTAATATCACCCATTCTGACATTGTGATCATGTGCATTCTGCATGCATCATGCACTTGCAACAATGCCCTTGTAAATCTGCTTCATTACCACTGCCCGACAATTTTTTTGTATCCCTAGCTAGCCACATGGGCCTCACACTTGCACAGAGGTAGGGATTTCTGGCCGGCCTATGGGGACTATAGTCAGACGCCTGACCAGCGTTGGCCAAGAAGCCACCAGCTTTGCAGGGCGTCAAAACAGCAAGAATTAGAAATCAGAACAATTTCATGGGAAATATCCAGCGAAATCTTCAACTGCTTGGCCCGCCCACGGCAGCGCGTGCCGGCATACGTCGAAACGTGCGGGGTTCAGCTTCTCGTCTGGCTCGCAAGACGTGTCGAACTCCATCACGAGTCAGCCTAAAAGAAGCTTCACAAATAAAGCGAACGTTGCAAGCATGTCGGTAAAGCGCTACGTCGTCACTCGAGACCTTCCGGGCGTTGACTCATTTTCGAACGAGCAATTGAAAGAAGCTGCCCAGGTCTCGAACAAAGCCCTCGATGAGCTCAAGGGCGAGGTACAATGGGTGAACAGTTTTGTCGTAGCGGATAAAACGTACTGCATATACCAGGCAAAGGTGATAGCACGCTTCCTTGACCTGTCTTTGCTACTCGATGGACATCAGATGTACTGCGATTGCAATATCTTGCATTACCTCGGGTGTACAAGGAGACCCCGACATGACGTACAACTTTTCGAAAGTCCCTCCTCTGTCTTTCAAATACTGACTGTGTTTCTGAGGAAGACTCTGCAACGTCCGCAGAACGAGGAGGCAATCAAGAAGCATGCGGAGCTGTCAGGGTTTCCAGCAACGCACATCGAGGAGATCAAGACGCAGATCAGTCCCACTACTGGCAGCTGACTGCCTCGTGATTTATAAAGGCATAATGTGGGTCCAAAACCTGTTTATCAAGGCCAAATTGCCTGATCTTAAGCCTCCTTATGGAACAATTGAGCTCTCCTCTGAACTGACCGGATGACAGCAACTGCCTTCTTTTTGTGGTTTTGGGTTTTGCTGCCTCCTGTATTTTGGATATGATATGGAATCCTGATAAAGTGAGATTTAAAATCATACAGCACTGGAAGTGATCATTTTCAGGTGTCACTGATATAAACTACTGTCCCACTGCACATCCCCAAACAAGTGGCCGGTATATTCCTGCCCAAGTAAGTTGATGGTGACTAATTGATGACTAATGAATTACTCAGGCCCAGCCTGTTGGAGCTCTGAATGGAGTCTGCAATGAGTTTCTGCCAAATGACTCTGTGTACACCCAGCTCATCTATCCCATATGTCATATATGTCATCAGGTGCTGAACTTGCTACTCCTCTTTCTGCTGGGCTGCAGCTGCTGGTGACTTTATACTTCCAGAAGGATCTCTTGGTGTAAGCCTGTGAATGCCTGCAGCAGCTACACAGCCTCGAATATCTTGCACTGGAGCAGCGAGCTTGAGGGCCAGAGCATATGCCTGCACTGCAGATAGTGAAGATGCATGAGAACACAGGCAGGCAGGAGCAAATGTAGCTGCACTGCACGTCACAAGATTGCATGAGATGACAGGAACGCAGGTGCAGATGCAACTGCAGCTCGCCAAGGAAAAGCATACCCAGAAGATCTTCTCACAGAATGAAGAACGGAAAAGGAACTGCAGGTCAAAAGAACACATGAGATGACAGGCACGCAGGTGCTACGGAGCAAGGTGAACTGGTGGTTGGAGCAATCTACCTGACTACTTGGGTATATGACCCTACACCCCACCAGAGAAGTTGCCGCCAGCGGCCAAGCCCCCTCCGCTTGTAAACTGGTGCTTATGCGGTGCGTCCCTTATAATCAAGACATCTCTCCAGGGTGTCTTGACTTTGATGCCTAAAAGCCCTGCCAGCAGGATAGACTTAGCAGAATTGACAGAAGAGTGTGTGGATGCAGGGACGCTAAGTAGAGCACCAGCACCAATGCATGGAGAACTGCAAACTGTAGATATTTAAAGGGAATAGCGACAAGGTGCCTGTGATGCACCAATGAGTGCACTAGCCAGAATTGCAGCATCACGCAGCATCATGCATGCATCGTCACCTGATGTGCTAGATCTAGGTGTAGATCAGGTGTATTATGACCTGTGCGTGACGTTGAAACATACTGAGAACTGGTTTGCATGCATGCGCATTGGCAAACATTAATATATTGGTGTGGCGCCTAGGCCTCACGAGTGCTTTGATATCTTTCTTGAAGTGTGAAGTGCACGGAATGCTGAAGTGCAAATGAGATGTTGAATGACTTGTAAAGCTGAAGACAGAGAGCAATTTTGCAAGTGCTTTGCTTGCTCGAGCCGGCATGAGTCATGCAATGACTTATCCTTGTGCTGCCCATGCTGCGCGTGAAGCTGCAGATCGGTCACTTCGATATCAATGTCCACCGTGAAATTGTGTCTTTGCTCAGATAAAAGGCACATCATACGCAGAATTTCTAATGTGAGTGGTCAAGTCAAAGATGAGAAGGCTCGTGTGATAACGCACATAACACTGGGTGTCTCTCTGCAATGGATCCCGGTACGTTGCTAGCTTCATCATATGATCTGTAATTATCGATGATGTTAGATTGTATATCAATCAATTTCCGCGTACAATGGCCCTGCATATTATCATATTACTGGTGGTGATCCAACATCGGTGGCCTTCTGCAAAAAAGCAACTTAAAGCTACAGACACTGCAATCACACACTAGTCGTACATTGAAAATGCTTCTGAAAACTATGTAATCTGCACTGTGCCGATCGACCCACTAGGACTGTGGAGAGTCGCTGTAGTAAGCATCCAGATTTATTCTCTGCGCTAGGTGATACCCTGGCGGACGTGAGCGGCCGGAAGCTGCAGGATTTGCTTGCCAAAAGACAACGTAGAGGCAGGCATACCGGTGCAGCTTCATCCATTGGGGACATCGAGCGTGCAGCTGTAAGGAGTCTCCTGCACTGCAGCTGCAAAAACTCGATCTCACACATTCCTGAAACATTCGAACCTCGAGTTTTGGTGCTCATTACTGGCACTTTGCATATCCCGAAGAAAGCTGAAGTGTGACAATGGTCCACCCTGCAGGCTCTCATTGATGGATTACCAAGGGCGCGTCAGGCAACCCTGGTTGGAAGCTGCGGTGCGCCGGCAAGGCGTGACAGGGATCAAGGGGCTTCAGAAGGTTGGTCAACATCTATTAAATTGCTGCCAAGGGCACCTGTGATGCATTCCCAAATCTCTGAACCACATCAACATACAGGCGACAATATCAGGCTGGTGTGACAGGCATGGGCTTGAGCGAGGAGGAGCTCTTAATGGAGCAGGATCAGTATGGAGTGAGACTCCGAGCTGCTGAAATTGGCATGAAATTGGCATGAGCATAATCGTCATCTTTGGCACAACCCTTGTTGCTTTTTGATGTGGTTAACAGGGGCATTGGTGAGGATGCTTGCCAAGTCTGACTTGTGTTTAAAATTCCTCGACAGAGCGATGCATCATCCAGTGAGGGAGATGATTGGGAGGCCATTGCCCAGCCGCCTCCTAACCCCTTCCCACATGGGAACGTGGAACTGAACATTGATGCACCCGGAAGTAAGACCCAGTCCCCACACGTGCCCAGGGATTGTTTGCGCTCCTCCTGATGCATTGAAATGCCCTGCATGCTCATTGACTTGGGTGTCAACTATGTCGGATTGTTTCTTTATCCGTTTCACTTTGAGATGCTAAGAACGTTGTGGGAGAAAAGGTGCTATCAGATTAGAGGTATTGAGTATTTAGAATGTTTGGTATGATGCAGGGAACAATGGTAAGGACGAAGGGCCTCACGGCGCAAGGAAGGGGCCACTGTCGAGGGAGGAGAAGATGATGCATGCCTGGCTGAAATACTACAAGAGCGTGGCAAACAAGGAGAAGGCCCAGCTGCAACGGGAGCTGCACAGGGCAAACCTGCTGTGCCTGCTCGCGCATGGGATTTTGCTGGACCAGGCTGCCAATGAGCCCCTTGTGCAGGCATGTGATCAGGTCATGTCAACTTGAAGTGACGTGCATTTTTCTTCAATTCCCTATTCTGGTAGGTGAAGTGCACACAGTGACTGGGCCACATTTGACATTTGTGATCCTGACGGTGTGTGATCTAGGCAATTGATGCCCTTATGCTGTTCCGCTGGCAATATTGACATGTTCAATGTTTCCATGACTCCTTTGTCCCCGGTGCAGGGCTTGGCGTTGTCTTTGGCGCTGGCAGACCATGATCTCATGCCAGGTGTGCATGCCAAAAAGGGCATCAGATCCAGCAGCCTGGTGCCTGTCACAACCTGGTTCAATGGCGCCTTCCGCCAGCTCTCTGCAGATGAAGCTGCCCAGAAGGTGAGCTTCTCCGGGACATTCTGTGTTTCATCAGCTGGCCAGAACATATTCGATAGATATATCTTGATGCAGCTGGGCGGGCAGGAGTTTCTTCAGTGACCATGCATTTCTGCTCCACAGGGATGACTAACGGATTGTGTGATCCTGCAGCACTGATAATCATGCATTGATGAAATGACCTCGATGCAGGGAGATGAAGGGCAGGCAGGTGGGGTGGATGCAGCTGCTGAGAGGCTGCAGCAGGTGGCGACACAGAAAGAGGGCAGCGGCGAGGAACTCGTAGCCCTTTTTGTGGCCATCATGCGCTCTGTTGGCCTGCTGGCTCGCACTGTCAGGTGCGCAGCTGCTCTATCTAGCCTCTGTGAGTGTGCTGCGTTGTCCGTTGGAATATTTAGAGGACCAAGCCGCCATTGTCTTATGAAATAAGTGCCTGAGCAAGCGTACCTAGAGGGATTCTGCAGTTCCGTAAGCTCATCCGATGGTCATGCAATGATATTGAGGAATGATTCAGCCAGCAGGGGCGGATTACGGCCAACCATTAGTGCTCATGCAATCTTGTGTGGAAATAATTGCAGAGCGCTGGACGTGCTGCCGCTGAAGCCCAGCAGGAGCGAAGGAAGGGGGCGCGGCCGGGCCGGCGGCCAGCCGTCGCGACACAAGCCGGCATCAGCAAAGCCTGCGAGCGCTCCAAGGGCGCCCAGGGAAAGCCGATCACCCAAGCGACAAAGACTTGCCGCCCCCAGCGAGGAGACTGCAGATGTGGACGAGCAGGCAGCACATGCGCAGGACAGCAGGCGGAGCGGTAAGGGGAGAGGCAACCGCGGGCGCGGCAGAGGCAGGGGGAAGGCGGCAGCAGCAGCTGCAGAAGATGAGGGTGATGGGGATGGTGAAGGCAGGGAAATAGGCGATGCAGAAGAGGATGTGTCTGGGAAGGGCCGTGGAGTCATTAGGGGCAGAGGTGGCAGGAGAGGCGGGAAAGGCAGGGAGCGAGGCAGGGGCCAAAGCCGAGACAGCCTTGAGGAGGATGCTGTGGTCCTCTCGTTGAATGATGAGCCTGCTAAGCAGGAGGCAATGGAGCGGACGTTGTCTGAGCAGCAGAGGAAGCGGAAGGGTGACATGGAGTATGAGAACCAGCTTGCAATGGCCTTGCAGGTGGGGCTTCTGGACAAGCTGTACTTAGCAAACTCGTTTTTATGCACGGTTCATTTTTGCAGGACCTGCAAAATTGGTGCGCTCATCTGCTGAATGAACAGTATGCCTGCAGGCCTCTCTTGCAGGTGCTGGAGAAGCAGCACCGTCGTCCGCAGACGTGAAGACAGGCGCAATACCGGCCACTGCTGCCGGCAAGGCTGTCAGTGCCAAGGCCATGGCAGCCGCGCAGCGGAAGGCTGCCGCAGCAAGCAGCTCTGTGCAGAAGGCTGAGCCCAAAGCCACCTCACCAGCCCAGGGGTGCGCACTGATCTGAGCATCTCAATTTAAAGCGCTCTTGCAGCGGTTGAGCTACAACCTCCGTCATTCTCAGTGTTTGCACCATTTCCATGCACCTCATAAGAGGAGAGCAGCCTTTCTTTGTTATGGTTGCTGTGGTTAATTGGTGTCAGTCAGGTGGAAAGCGATGCTTCTTTTTCTCCTCCAACATGCAGCAACCAACGTGAGCAGCATTAACTGTGTTGTGTCCTCTGTCGCTCAGTGGGTGATCAATTAGATGATCTTTGTCTTGATCATGCAGCTGACATATCTTGACAGACCAAGCCGAACTCAGACAGGGTTGTGGTCGCATTAGTCATCAATTGTCATCAGTGAGGTAAATGTGGTATTGCCTGATCAGGCGGCTGGCGGGGTCGATGTGGGCGCGGTCGCGGCGGGGCCTGGACGGCCGCTGCTGGGCCGAGGTGTACTGCGGATCGGCGGAGTCCGGCAGCTGGGTGCATGTGGACCCCCTGACTGGCATGGTCGACAGGTCAGTCACATCATTTTCACTTGTTCCTGGTCCCCACTCACCAGGAAAGTAAATGCTGCTTGTGCTCTTGGATCTTTGGCTACCCTGGCACTGCGCCAAATGTCTTGTCTGCACCAGGCCATCTCCTTGACTTGTGCTGTGAGCATGCGAAAAGCGTGGTGAAGCAATCACTATATCAGCAGCGCGCATGCAGCCTGCATATTCACCTTTGACAAGGTGGATTTTGGTGGCCAACAGGGCACAAGATGTGGAGAAGGGCTGCATAAGGGATGCACCCATGGCGTACGTCGTGGCGTTCTCAGGCAATAGCGCCAAGGATGTCACACAAAGGTGCCTCTCTCTCCAGGATTTGGGCGCACCGTGATGGACAAGTTGCTGAATGTGTCAATAAGCTTTGGGCGCATGTTATGACGAACTGAAGGCTCCAGCTGCAGTGTATTCAAGGACCTGTCAGAGCGCATTGTCACTGTGCAGGTATGTGAAGAGCTTCAGGGCAGTCCAGAAGCTGCGCGATGAGGAGTGGTGGCAGCAGACGCTGCAGCCTCTTCGGCCGCAGACGGCTATCCTATCTCCAAAGGCAGCCTCCCTTCCATCCAGCAGCACTGCCCAGCCTGTCATTGGCGGCCCCAAGGTACATGCTGCTCATGCAGTGGTCTTGCCATTGTTGCTTTCAGTCTGGCACACAATGCAAGGTTTGTCAAGTCTGCTGGTGGCCCTAGCTGCCTGCGCTTGGCAAATTTCATGTTTTACCAGCATGACTGGGCTTGCATGACTGCTGTGCTGATGTTTCAAGTCGACTGTGTAGCAATAACAAATGGAATTTAAGATGTGGATTTAGTAATGAGTGTGCTTTTGTGTCAGGGGAAGCAGCGGGCGGTGGATTTGGTGGCGGCGCGGGAGGATGCGGAGCTGCAGCAGAAGTTCTCATCCGAGCTGCAGGACATCCCCAACACCATCCCAGCCTTCAAGTGCGTCCTGCTACTGCCTGACTCAATTTTCATCAAATTATCTTGCATGTGGGCGGCCCCAAGGCGCAAGTATGACAGAAATGCGGTATTGCTGCCCTTGGGTTGCACATGTAGCTCTATGGGCTGCTGCATGGGCTTCATTCCTGAGGAACTTGACTTGAGCTCAAAAGAAGTCAAACCCAAAAAGACTTCTATGTTTGAAGTCAGACTGTTCCCTCACTTTCTCCTCTCTGAGAGAATGAAACCAACAAAATATTGGAGCTGACAGCCAGCGCATGCACAGGAGCCACCCACGGTACGTGCTGGAGCGCCACATAGGCCGCTACCAGGCGCTGAAGCCGGGCACCTCCAAGCTGGGCCTGCACCGCGGCGAGCCCTTTTACCCGCGCGACTCCCTGCAAGACCTCCACACGGTGCGTCCCCCTACAATTCTCCTGAAGACACCATATTCCGCCACTGTGCTACGTGTTGGAAAAACCCTTTTAGGCGGGTCATTTTGAACTGGACTGATTGTTATGGCACGTCTTCGCCTGACGCCCTGCAGAATCTCCACGCTGTGCGCCTCCCGCTTACTTCTCCACACTGTGATGCACATTGGGCTGACAGGATTTCTGTGCTCTTTACTGTGCTTTGCATGTGGATGATTGCCTCATCTCTGCTTCCGCCTTGAGGAAGCAGAGTTGCTACAACTGTGCCACATGGATTGTGCCAGGGGTGGGGAATGGATATACATGCAGTTGAATGATTTGAGAGCGTTTTGTGAGCATGAATCGACACTGTCGTACAATTGAGTGGCCGCTCCTGCATGTGCACTGCAGGTTGATATATGGCAGCGCAAAGGGCGCCATGTCATCGATGCTGAGCTGGACACGCCTGCAAAAACGGTCAGCCGCCGCGGCACCAAGGACGATCCCAAGGCTGCCACCACACCAGAGGAGCTTGCAGAGGTACATTTGCCGGGCTTGCGAACGTTCTCCTTTGTTGACTGTCCTAATATTGCACCCCGGAAAAAGTGGCGCGACTGGGGTTGGGTGACTAGAGGGCATGCGCGTGACAAATATTGGATTCTTACTTCTCTCTGCATTGGACAAGCCAGGTACCCGCAGCACCAGACGATGGGCATGCATGCGAACATGCCGGGTGATCTGAGAGTTGCACGCTTGGTCCCTTTCAGACTGAATTGTGCTCGTCTTAATGTGAATGAAGTGTGATGTGGGCAGGCGTTCCAGGATGACGAGGATGATCCCTTCAAGCCGATGTCGCCCAAGGCGCCGGCTTCCAGCGAGACAAAGCTGTACGGGCACTGGCAGACGGTGGAGTGGATTCCTCCCCAGGCCAAGGACGGTGTCGTGCCCAAGAACGAGCGCGGCAATGTCCTCTGCCCACCCCTCGCCCACGCCCTGCCCCTGGTGCGGTCCTGCTTACAACCGGCGCACTCTTCTCACATTTTAAGGCATTGCAGTCTTATTCTTCCTGCGCTCCTTGTTCGTGTGCTTGTCACGGTTGCCATGCTAGCACAGGAGCAGTTTTCCTGCCGTTGACGTGAAGCAAGGCGCTGCGGTGGGAGTACGTCAGCGCACTGTATCTCTGTGAAGAGTATCTTGATATCATGATATTGTGCGAAGTTTTGGTCACTTCAGGCAGCAGCAGCAGACAGACAGCATGACCTGCTGCTGCTGTGTGCGCTGATCAAATCTGCGGGAAATGCCGTTGCGTTGCCTTACATTGCCTTCCAATGCATGCGACAAGTGAGACTTCTTCATCCCAAAGCGATGCAGAAAGCTCGGCATAGCATCGCGGCATAGCCAAGTGGCAACAAAGTGAGACTGTGCAATGGCCAAATTTGGCGCTCTATGTGCACAAGGGACGGTGCTCTCCTTGAGATAGTCACACGATACTGTGCAAAGCTGCACGGCGACCTAATAATGAGTGAAAGCTTTGTTTATAGTCATGGGGCGCTAATGAAAACCTGTGCGCGCAGGGGACGGTGCACCTGTCGGACATGCCGCGGGTGTCGCTGGTGTGCAAGGCGCTGGAAATTGACTACGCGGTCGCGATGACCGGCTTTGAGACGCGCGGCGGTCAGAGCGTGCCGGTCTTTGACGGCGTTGTCGTCTGCGAGGAGCACGCGGACGCAGTCAGGGGCAAGTACTGGGCCGCCGAGAGGTGCGCTGCTTACGAGCGATCATGACTCATCATGACTGATCATGACTATCAGGCGCTCTGTCCAGCACCGCCCGTGCATGCCAATGTCAGATTTAAGGTTGCAAAGACATACTTGGGGAGTGCTCCCATTTTCTTGAAAGGCGCCGTGAGGTGCGCCAGTCTCTTTCTGTCAAGCGGCCTCCCTGTGCCTCTTTCATGAATCTGAGGGGACGCCATATTCCACAGCAGCCTTCTCTGTGACATACCTGAATAGGCCACATGCTAGACACCATTGAATGAGCTCATGCAGGCTGAGTGATTGCAGTAAGAGAACTTGACAGCGGGATACGAGTGAGGTGTTTTGTATGTCACTAGCACTGCATATACACCACGAGGCTGCCCCTTCTCCCCACACTTGGCGCTCTCACTGCTTTCTATGTCTTGCTTCTCTCTTCTCTGCCAGTGATAAAGCCATGTGAGCTGACTGTAAGGGGCTTGCATGCAGAGGTCTCCCTATGCAAGGGAGGGATTTGGAAGTCTCAGGAATGCCTTTGTGTGTGAATGCAGGGAGAGGCAGGAGAAGGCCGAGAATAAGGCGCGAGCTACGGCAGAGGCCAACTGGCGGAACCTGCTGCGATCCATTTTCACACGCATAAAGGTGCAGGGCGACTACGCCGACGAGCCCGACACTGCCAGTGGTGCGCCATGCATTTTGCCTTCATCTCCCTTGATGCCTTCTTTCCTGATATTCTCTTCCCACACTACTACCTGTCCGGCTGCATTGCTGAAGTATGAAGGCCTGTAGAGCCACATGCAGCCTGTGAAAAAACAGGCTTCGACAACCCACCAGCCCAATATTAATAAATTCTGTCACCGCAAGTGCATTGCCCTGTGCGGCATGGCTGCCTTGTGAAGCCTGCCCCTTGGGGACCCCTGGAACTTACATGAACATCACTTCACATACAAAGAATGTGATCCACAGGAGAGGCCATTGACGAGGACGACAATGCAGATGAAGCTAGCGGCAGCCAGGAGGAGCCTATTGTGCTGGACGACTCGGGCGGACAGCACCCGGCCGCCGAGCGGCCGCCGCCGCCCAAGTCCGGCGCGGCAGCCGCCGCAGCCGTGGCAGCCGCACAGGCCGACGTTGCGGCGCGAGAGGTCGCGAGACGCACTTGGAAGGACCCCCTTGCTGCAGCCAGAGAGCAGGCACGATCCACCAGTGCAGCTAACGTGTCGGGGGCTACCGGTGTCAATGGAGATGCTGCCAGTGGGGAGGAGGTGGCAGAAGGCAAAATTGGGGATGTGCCGGCTGGAGTCAAGGAGGAAGCAGGCGCCGGGGGAGCAGGGAGAGGGGAGAAAGATGGGGGTGCAGGGGTGGGAAACGGGGCAATGAAGCGGAAGCGCACGCGCAGCGGGATGGTGGTGGACTTCGAGGATATCTGACAGCTATTACTTTATTGCAGGAGTTTCTAAAAGAGATTCTCCTTCTCCTAGTATCCCCATATTGTTGACTGATTTTGCGATGAGCCTGACTCTGTCACATCTAGGGTACAATGTACTTATCAAAATATGGGACCGACTGACTGTTCATTGTTGTCCTGCGTGTATTTGGTCTGAAAGCATGGTTGTATGTTGGGAATGTACATGGCGCTGCCCGTACGTTGGGCCTCTACTGACGTTACAAGTTGGTTTATTTACACAGTAGTTGCTAGACTTCATGACTTCTCATCTTCGACAAACAATGTTGACTAATGGGGGAGCCGACTTGTAATGTCATTTCCCAGCAATCGGTAGGCAGGATCAGGCCATCAGACAACCAAAATTCGATCAATAAATGTACAAAGTGCATTGCAAGCATTTCAATTGCAACATTGACATGGCAGCTGCCTGAAAGGCTGCCAACGTGCTGCCTGTATCTCTGGTCAGATACACAAGTGATCAAATGGCAACAGCAGGGGACTTGCAGCAGCTATTGGAACAAATATGTTGCTGAGATTCCAGTGGCTGCGCTGAGTTGCTGCAAACTAAGCAGGAATCTGAAGCAAATCTGGCCGCAGCGAAGTGCCAAACATTCGGTGACATCTTGTGCGCTCCGGACCATATCTTGTGTAACCCATCAAGCAGCAATCAATCCACGCATTGCCATCCCTGCAGGTCCCATGACATATCATTTTGGCGCACACAAAAATCATGGGAGTACAGAGTAATCCTGTACAATGCATGGATCCAGAAAATGCCAGACATAATAAACGCCCACCTGAAGAGGCCCATTAAGGCGCTCTTTATATGTTCTGTCCGAGCTTCATTTGTGCTGAGGTCTTCAGCATGGATCCCCTGCGGGTAGCAGCACAGTCACATCCTTGCACGCATGCTGCCACCCCCAATGTGGCCCAGATCTTACTACGGCCGACAAGTCAAGTCCCGAACAGGAACATAAAAGAGTGAACAGACGTTGATCTTCCTGATGCGCAGACATGGTGCCACTGTGAGGCATTGAAGGAGCACTGCTGAGCTCCATGCTTGGCTGCTACATTCATCGTTCACACTGGAATGGCTCACCCCAAAAAGTACGGTCCCGTTTTCAGAAAATATGAGCGCGTCAAGTTCGCCAGTGGCGTCCTGGAGAATCAGGTGGAACGTGTAGACCCAGTCTCCTTGACCTGCATGCATGCATTTCTTTCTGTGCACTCAGAGGTCAACACATCATGCACATGCCTGCATCACTCATGCAAGCCTATATCCTTGCTCCTGAAATAAAACAAAGGTTTCAAAAAGGTTTTTTGAAACCTTTTTTCTTTGAGGATGTGAGCTGTGAGCTGCGTGCCTGTCAAATTGCAGGCGTCTGCTGGCGAGCACCATTCAGTGGGGTCCTCTGGTCTGTAATCCACTACGCGCACCAAGCAGCGGTGCATGGTGCCACGATCCAAAACTGCAATTTCAAGTGATGCTGTGTCAGCCCACATAGAAGCTGTCCTAAAGGAGGCCTAAAGTGATTCTGATGCAATGTAAAACCCCCCAGACAAGCACCTGCATCAAGACATGGACACCGGATTCCATTTGGAATCTGGAGTCCAGTGTATTTCAATTCAAATCTAAATGTCAAGGCAGATTGGCCAAAACTGTTACCTCCAGCCTGATGCACCTGGCGCAGAGTCTCAAAGGGGACATTGGGATGGGACGAGCTGGCCACTAGCTCACGCCTGTCAGGGGCCCACTCTGCAAATGATGTGGCACCGCCTCAGCCAAGGAAGACAACTTTGATCTTAAACATGGCGGCCATCAGACTTAAGCGGTCTAAGTCCAATTCCAGAAATTTGTGCCAGCAAGGACTCTCAAGGCTTCACTGCAAGCTCTGTGCTATCGCTGTTGTTTGTCACAGTCTGCTTGTGGAGCGTAGAGGGAGGATGTGACATGTGACAATAAAGTGGCAGGTTGAAAAATTGGCATGCACCTTGGATCCTGCCCTCGGCTTCCCTCCTCTCCAAGATCTGCAGTGCATCAGGCGACGGCACCCAAGGGCACCACTTGCTGTTCTTGCGGAACAGCCCCTGCCCATGCAGCCTTATTTTGCGACAATCTAAAAATCCCTGTCTTGATGCTTAAAAATAATCATCATCCCCACACCAAAAGAATCCTTCTAACAAAATGCACGCATGCATGCATGCACATATTGCGGCAAGCAAAATATTAGATGGACAAGCTGAACTTGCAGTGGTGAAACAGAGGGACAAACACCTGCAGCTGGCCATTAGTAGTCTTCCACTTTCCACGAAGAAGTAGGCGTGCATGCACGGTCGTGGCCAAGTGAGTGCATGTCGAAGACAAAGTCTTGCGCCAACAGAAAGAGCACGGTGGGAGACACATCACAAGGTTTGAGAGTCACAGGTGGTTAAGAAGGGCATGGAGGCACCTGCAGCTGGCCGTTGATGATGCAGGCGGCGACGTTGCGCAGTTTGACCCAGGCGCCCGGCTGCGGCAGGGGCACTTCCTGCGGCAGCCCCTCCAGCCCATACATGCGCACCGGCATCGCAGTCCCCAGCCGCGGGGCCTCTTCACACCCCTGGGACATGCTATGCTCTTAGAGACCGCGCCAGATCATTTGGACGTCATCTGGATTACTGCTTGCTTGCCTGACAGATGCCAGTGGCGCTGACGGTGAGTTCACTGCATGTGCACCCTTGCTGCACATGCCTTGAGGTGGGTCATCACTTGTTTATACATCAAGACAAGCAGATTGACATGTCTTCTAACGACAGCCCAGCTTCATCTACATCATGCGTACTGCATGCACTGAAGGATGCCCGAGCAAGTGCAAACTCAAGAACAGAAGAGCAAGGCAGCACATTTCGTTTCTATGAAATTTAGATTTGCCCTTACCTGGAGAGGCAGGTACACTGTGTTGTAGTGAAGGAGCTCCGTGTCCTCATCCAGGGTCACGTTCTGGTCCTCTGCAAAGTCATGCCGCGTGTCTACCCTGCACCATGCATCCCCACAAATTTAGAAATTCCATTCAAGGCTGCCACTGCCTTCGCTTGGAGTCTGCCTCTGGCCCGGATTAGACTGCCTGTCTTGGTCTCGAGAGGACAAATGGAGACATGTTTGGAGACATGTGCATCCTAGTGTGTAGTTTAAAGAGTCTGCATGCAGGGTGTGACTTGCCTTTTGGGGAAGGGCGGCGCATCTGTGCCATCCCATACGTACATGATTCGCCGATTCCCCTCACCTTGCACATGCAGCACCTGTGCACACACAAAAGTTGATTTTTCAAGATCTGCGCATCTTTTGCCGGAGTGGTATTTCCTGTGAGTGTCTGCCATCCACTGCGGCCTTCCAAACAAGCTATCTCGATTACCTTATGAAGCAGGTGATAGCTTTGTGGACCTGGGGCTATGCCGAGGGTGAGAAGAAACCCTTGTTGCAGAGCGCTCCTGCGGCTGAGATGAATTGGGAACGACAGAGAGACGAGACAGAGATGAGACAGAGGAATGAGACGGAAATGATATGGGGAGAGCTTCACCTGGCAGCAGATGTCAAAGAAGGTGTTGCGTTCCTGGGATCCATCTGCAGCCTCTGTGAACATGTCACGAGGGTCGAGCTCGTTGATCCTCCTCAGGTACTTGGAGGGGGCTGCGTTCCCAGAGGGATCGTTGATCAGGCTCATCGCATTTCGCAGCAGCTTCACAAGATTCTCCTCTCGGTCTCCCATTGTGAACCCCTGGGTGGACGCCCGGTACGGCATAATCGGCTCCCCCTGCAAATGAAGCCGCAGAGAAGTCTTGACTCTATTTCTCAACACATTGAGAACTAGCAAATGCTTTATTTTTGTACAAGAAATACTTGAGGATCTTCTGGTGTTGCAGGGTGATCACTTTGTGCAGAGGGCGGTGGGCTCACCTCGACTTCTCCTCCTCTGAACACGCAGATTTGGCACCTCTTCTTGGGGCCGATTGTGGCCACAAGCTGTGGTCTCTCCTTGTATTCCTGCACCTGGATGTGCAGACAGGCATGCTCTCAAGTGCTGCGCTTGGCAATTTCTTCGGAACTACCAAGACATCCACGTTGCAGAGCCAGCAAATCCTACAAGAATTTCTGATGCTATTTTTTGTGATTCGTGCTAAGTGTGCACACCGTCAGTCGGTGGATGCGAATGATGTCCCCAACGCAGTCTGGATTTGGCAGCAGCTGTGGGGCACCAAAAATGAGCACCTCGACCCCTTCCTGCAGGTGCGGGTGACCCAGCGTGCTTGGATCCACCAGTCTTGCGTTGCACATCCAGTCTGTACAAGCACAGCACCGGACGTGTCAAGCTGCCTGAGATGTGATGCAACAGCTGGCCGCCCTTGCGGCAGCAGCAGTGTTCGACGCACCGACTCGTCTTGTTGGCCGTGGGACGCTGCATTCAATGAGCACTGCGTAGAGGTTGCACTCCAATGGGAGGGTGCCCTCCAGGATGTCAGTCAGTACTTTGTACTCATACTGGGGAGGGCCCCTCTGCTGTTGCTGTTCCTGATGTGTCTGCTGTTGATTTTCGGCCATACTGCAGTGAGGGAGAACAGATAACTTGTACGTAACCGCTCAGCTGATTTGATGTCGGTGCCTAAAACCTCGGTGGAAAATTGCAGATCTAGAAGCACCCTTGCTTGATGCTCGCTAAGTCTCTATTTTTTGTAATATGCTGCCTTGACAGTGGTGTTGCGTGGCTTCAGGAAGTTCCCTGCTCACATCTGATGGCGTCACATCTAAGAAGTTAGCACTGCTCACTGCCTGCCTTTGAGTGTGTCATGTTCAATTATTCAACTGTAAACATCTCAAGATCACTTTTTCTAGTTTGCCGAACGCGTCGGCTTGGAGTTTGCGGAGCGAAGCATGCGCAGCACGTGAAGTCAGGTGCCAAAGTGGCAGCTTCCAACATGTGATCTGACATGTGATCCAAGACAATGTCTTTGAGCCCAGACTGAAGCACAGTGTTCCACCAATCGATAGTTTGCTGCATACAGAAAAATGGGGAGTTGGTTCTCGTACTGACACAGTACTGTCATATAAAAACAATCGTGATCTAGGAAGAACGCAACGCCCAGCAAAGAACGTCCCCCTTTAAATAACTTGCAATGATCTCACAGCATCTTAGTCAATCTACAAAGCAAATTGTATCAGGTGTTGACTCGTCACTACATGTGCTGCGGTGCAGCAACCGATTCGCCTTCCAACCGACAGGGGCTGCCAAAGGTCCCGGTAAGCAACGGAGATCTAGAATTTTTGCCTGTAAATATCTTCTTCCAAATGTCAAAGTCCTTACATCTGTTGCCGCCTTTGGTGAAGATTTATTCAGTTGGTGGACACAAGCCCTAATCCGAACACACCACATCGCAAGAGAGCAGGACCCAATCTTGACTACTTGGTAATAACAGTGCGTGAAACATTTTCCTCTGCACAGGTACTTATCAGCAGGTACTTGTGGGCAGACACGCACTGCAGAAAAGGAGGAGTTGTGGCGAGGTGAGCAGTTGCTGCTGTACATGCTGTGTATCAATCTGGTGCACCAGAATTTGAATGAAAATGAAAACTGAATGGACTCAGCACATTTAGTTCTTTCGCAGCAGCCTCAGTTGAGATGGCAGAGGAGAGCAGACAGCCTGGTTACAGCGGCGCTGGCTGCACCCACATCTGCTTTTGACATTCCAGCAGCCCCCATCCTCATACCAGAGGGACCCTGGAAGGAGGTGGAGGGCTCTGTCAATGCCGCCAAGGGCTTCAAAGCCCAAGGTCAGGCCTTGTCTTCCCCCAGCTTTTCCTTGTGCTTTTTCTCATGTAATGGATTCGCAGTTACATGCACGTGTTGGGCCCATACCCTCCTGCTGGACATACCAGAAGGGCTCAAGCGATTTACCTGATTGCTTCAAGCACTTTACTGCTATTGCTCGCATAATCATGATGCCTATTTGGGCATCAGGCATGCACGGCGGGCTGAGGGCATCGGGACCCAAGGCGGACATTGCATTAATTGTGGCGGAGGACGGCGCGGCCGCGGCTGGAGCATTCACCACCAACATAATGTGCGCGGCGCCCGTCACCTACTGCCGCCAAATGCTTGCTCGGAGTTCGCGCTCCAAGGCGGTTAGTCACTCCCAAATAATCCACAGCAACTGTGCATTCTCCTATCCCTTGACATCCGGCAAGCAGGGGTCTCTACATCAAACTTGGGCATAGATATAGATCATCCTGCGGCAGGGCCGGAAACCCCTGCCAATCAGTCCTGCGCTCTGTTGCTGGCTTGCTCTGGGATTCTATTGTCTCTGTGAAACATTGCTGTGAAGTAAAGCTCCTGAGGAACGCAGACACCTGGTTGCACAGCTGTCAGGACTGCAGCCACCAGCAGGTTCAGTACAGTGGTGCATCCTGCTCTGCTTATAAGACTTCTGCCCGGTCACGCAGCTGCCGGGCAGGGCTTGTGACGACCGCTGTACTGTATGACGAGGAAGGGCACAGCCGAAACACAATAGGACAAACACAGCCGGTGTCTTGCGCGCAACGGCCATGCATGCATGCGCGCACAGGTGCTCATAAATGCCGGCCAGGCAAACGCGGCGACAGGGGACGCGGGCTATCAGGACTGCCTGGAGAGCGCGGATGCTGTGGCCAAGGCACTTGGAATAGCACCAGAGGAGGTTCTATTACTCTCTACGGGCGTCATCGGCCGCCGCATCAAGCTGGACGCGCTGAAGTCGGCCGTGCCGGAGCTGGCCGCGAATCTGGGCAGCGGTGTGGAGGATGCGCACCACGCGGCTGTGGCCATCACTACCACTGACCTTGTCAGCAAGAGCGCTGCGCTGGAGGTGCGGCCTGGTGTGTCACAGGCTTTACGTTACTATTATGAATAGGTTTCTCACTCTCAAAGGTGTACACATGTCAAGCAACACCTGAATCATACTCTCTCGTATTCTTGGTTGATTTTAGTGATCACTGCATGTTGGAGTTTGTCAGAGCATATAGCACAATCTTCCTGATGCTTGCTAGAGTGGCTCTGAGAGTTGCAGCTCTGCAAGTATTCTCAGAGCCATGCTCTTGTTGAACGAGAGGCAGTCACGTAGAAGCGTACAGAAGCTTGTAAGACCCTATTTAGTCGGGTGCATTCTCTTGCAGATGGGTCCCCCCAGTATATAAACCGTCTTCTTTCCATTGCATTACTTGCACCTTTACTGCCCTTTTAAGCAGTGCTTGCCAGCTGTGCACAGTACGCGCGCATCGTGCCAAATGTGAAGAGGTGTTGTGCTGTGCGCAGGTGGAGATAGGCGGAGCGAAGGTGCGCGTGGGGGGCATCGCAAAGGGGTCGGGCATGATCCACCCCAACATGGCCACCATGCTCAGCGTCATCACATCGGACGCCGCTGTAGACGAATCCCTCTGGACAGACATTGTGCGGCGGGGGGCCATCAACAGCTTCAACCAGGTCAGCCCTGCTTTTGCTCTGTACACTACTTTCTACGTATTTTACCAATTTGTGCCGTGTGATGCATGTTCCCTTGTGTATTTGTGGTTGTCTTCAGGAGTGCATGTGCTGCTCTTTGTGCAGATCCTGTGGCGCAAGTGACAGATCTGGCACCCTTTAAAGGTGGTGTTGTGCATGTAATATATGTTGCTCTATCAACTGCAGCGCTGCATCGATTTGCTGGGACCGAGGGGCCAGAGTGTTGAATGCAGATCTCGGTGGACGGAGACACGAGCACGAACGACACAGTAATCGGGCTGGCGAGCGGAGCGGCAGGGAATGCGCTCATAAGCGACCCGGCCAGCCCAGAGGCGAAGCAGCTCGAGGACGCAGTCACCGCCCTGCTGCAGGCATGTGCCGCCACCTGCCTCTTTAGCCACTCTGCCATTGCAATTGCTTTTGGCAGCGTACAAGAGGACTTCTCAAAATCTGAAGAGGGATTGAGGGACCCTAATTTTGGAGTTGACCTGGCAATAGTCATGGAAGATATGCTTGGCTTGGTGAGGGGCTACCATCAACGATAATAAGTGTCAGTAAGCAATGAGGCAGATCTGCGCTTCCACCTGGGGTGGTGAAGGGGGATGAATGAAATGCGCAGGGGTTGGCGAAGTCGATAGCGTGGGATGGCGAGGGGGCGACGTGCCTGATGGAGGTGCGAGTGTCGGGGGCGCCCAGCGATGAGGCGGCACGCACAATCTCAAAATCCGTGGTCGCCTCGTCCCTGGTCAAGGCCGCCGTCTACGGGCACGACCCCAACTGGGGCCGCATTGCCTGCGCTGCCGGGTGCGCCCCTCATGTCATATCTGAGATTGACAAATTTGAACATCAAGGAAGAGCAAGCGCCGCCAATTAGATGAGGCTGCGTGATTGGACTTTTGGAAATTTATTGCCACTTGAAAGAGCCTGGCTTCTGGGCCTCTTCACAGTGTCATGAATCAAGCCATGCAGAAGTGTAGCATGTGAGGATCACCTGGTCTACCATTCAAGTGAAGCAGAGAGAGACACATTTCTGAGCTACTTGCATGGGGCAATGAATGTGCGGGAAATGAGCTTTGCTTAGCATGCACATTGTCAGCCGTTAGATGTACAGCAGATGAAGCAGGTGCATGCAGACATTCTAACAGCAGTCTTGCTTGGCAGGTATGCCGGAGTGCCCTATGATCCCAATGAGCTGAACATCCAGCTTGGGGACATCCCTCTTATGGAGGCCGGACAGCCGCTGGCCTTTGACGCCAAGGCTGCCAGCGCCTATCTCACCTCCACCACTTCCGTGCATGGAACGGTGTACATCACCCTCTCTGTGGGGTCTGGCCCCGGCAATGGCGCTGCATGGGGCTGCGATCTCAGCTATGACTATGTGAAGATCAACGCAGAGTACACCACCTGATCAGGCTCCAGGGCTGAAGCAGGATTTGGTGCTGCTGACCGTGGCTTATTAGACATTGCATGAGCAGATTTTGATATCCAGCGTCCTTTCTGCTGCACAGTTTGGTGGAGCTGTTCTCCTGAGCACTTGTGACACAATGAATGACTGCGAGCTCGAGAAGCGTCGGGATTGTTGACTGCTTCCTCAATTGAGACTACCAATTCAGACATTGTTCAATGGCCTTTCCCGCAAATGTTGCAATTCCTACTGCTGCGATGTCTTGCAACGGATATTCTGTCCTCGAATTTGACTCACAAAACATAATCTCTCTCTCTCATGATTTATTCTATGACACATGCTTTGCTCTCGGCCTCAGGCGCAGATGAATGCCATCTGTTGACTCCAGGCTCAGGTTCTCCTCTTTGAAATGCAGCTGTCTGTCTGCCTCGGATGGAAGCTCCACTGTGAACCTCTGGAGAATGTGACCGAGGACAAGCGTGGCAGTGTTCATCGCATACTTCTGCCCCAAGCAATTTCTGCACAAAAACACATTCCCATTGTTCATAAGCAACCGCACTTTCACGAAATTTGTTCAAGCTCACTGTGCTATCAATGCTGGATTTCTCACATGTATAAACATGCGGTTCATTACTTAAAAATTCAATTTTTGGGCGTGTCATCCAAAAAATACAGATGCACGAGGGGCTTTACATGGGGCTCACCTCAGTCCAAATCCAAAGGGGATGAAAGCCAGCGGATGGCCGCCTGGGTGCTTCACCGGGCACAGCTTGTCACTCTTATCTGCTGCACCAATTCAACCCTTCAATATTGATGCTGCAATGATAACCCCCAGTCTGCAATACCCAATCTTTCATGTTCCTTATCATGCGCCTGAAAGCTCGCAGGCAAAGGGCCCATGCTGTAAATCAGGAATGTATACATGTAGCCCAGCAAGAAAGCAAGTCACACCTGTGCCAGAATCTGCCTCCAGGAACCGTCCAGGCTTGAATCTGCCGGGTTCAGGCCAGTACTCTGGGTTGCTGTGTATGGATGCAGTGGGGGCCACCAGGGTGGCATTCCTGGGCAGCACATGTTTGCCAAGCATGACATCCTGCTCCAGCACCCGCCAGATCACTCCCCTCCCGGCTGACATCCGCAGAGTCTCCTGCACATCATGCATAAGAGATGTCCACATTACGATGATTTGAATACTTTGGCTTTGTCTTTTTCTTTTGGTTTTTTCCCAAATTTGCATGTGAATGTGTGCCACCACCAGGCAGGCAGCATCACGCCTGCATGCTGTGCCCCCATGCAACAGAAAGCCCCTAAAATCTGTTGAATGGTATGGCAGGGAAATGGCAAGGTAAAGCATTGGTCTTTCATGTACAGTTCGCACCTGGAGGCAGGCATGCAGATATCTCAAGCTGATGAGCGCCTGGAGGGTGTTTGGTGGCCGGCCACCCCAGGCAGCATCCACCTCTTCTCTGGCAGCCTTTTGAGCGCAAGGGTGGCATGCAAGCTGGTGCAGTGTGTGGCTGAGGATCTTTGAATTGTCGTACACTCCAAACAGCAGCGTCAACACCTGCACGGCAAAGACGAGTCCCAGGTTCAATTCCTTCCTGCCCCATGGACCCCACATAATTTGTCACCGTCCACCACGAGATAATATATGTACTTCATATATAGACTGGTCTATTGTCCAGTGTGTCATACTAGGAAGTGTCAGTTGGCCAGATGTGCACCTCATCATGTACTTCAGCAGGGGAGAATGCTGGGCTGCCATCAGGGCCCTTTGCAGCAATGAGCAGGCTCAGCAGGTCGCCAGTGCCCCACTCCCTCTGCCCCTCGATTTTCTGCTCGCACAAGCTGATTGACATAATCAAATGAGCCCAAGAAATCAAGCATACAAGGATGCTATTCGATTGGTGTAGTGCATGCATGCGCTCATCACTGCCAGAATCATATGCTGCGGGTTGACTGCCTGCCTGCTTTCCCCTGGATGTTGCAGAATTGATCAGCTTCTCCACCTCCTGGTGGATGAAAGTCAGCAGCCTCTGCTTCTCCCTCCTGCATTTCCATCAATAGTCCTCCTGATTCCAGACTCCATCTCATACTGTAACGCAATCATACTGTAACGCAAAAGTGATGTCAAGTGCAAACAGAGTATGTATCCAGGCATGTGGTGCCGCACCATGCTGGGCTGAATGGCAGAGTAGGGAAGGATGAGTAACGGAGGCGCTGCAGCAGCTGCACAGCCTCCCCAAATGCTCTGAAAAGCTGAGTGGCGCTCTCTCCTGCTTGGGAGCCAAATGCATTGACCTGGCAAAATCCAAATTTGCAGCTCAGCAGCTATTGAGCTGCGTGCCTCACAAGGAGCATTGCAGAATTTGCTGTCAAGTGCAAAATTCGGGGAATAAGAAAAAAGGGATGCCTAAAACGCATTTCAGACCTGATTGAGGCGCAACCAAAGCATTCTCGCTGCCATGTTGAACTCAATCACCACGCCTTCTCCCTGCACGCATGATTTTGTTGAAAAGCAGCACAATCTTCTACATGAAGAGTGCTTCTCAGGTGCCTATCGATTGCTGTAACCCATATAAAAAACACATCCTCCTGACACCTTGCCTGTGCATCTCCTTCCCCTTCTGTCCAGTCATCCAAGGTTGACTCCACCATCTTGTTGAACGCTGGCAGCATGCTCTGCTGAAATGGCTGCCCTGACAGCACACCGTGCCACAGCTGCCGGCGTGCTTTTGCCTGGGCACCCTTTGTGTACCTACGCATTGAAGTGTTCTTGGATAACAAGCATGCACATCAGGAATGGAGCTATTTAGCATTATGGCACCAGCACCAAAGCAATGAAGCGCACCCTATCCCGCGGGCACCCAGCAGGCCTTTCAAGAAGTCAAGGCCATCCACTCTCTTTTCCAGCCTGGTGCCATCCACTTGCTGCAGCAGCTTTGGGTCATTTATTGAGACAGACAGGCTCCCCACGCCATCCCAAAACCTCGCGATGGGGCCGTATCTGGAACAGGAAGTCTCTCAGTTGTTGAAATCCCCTTTATTTTGCAGTGTGTTCAAGGAAATGCAGCTTGTCCGTTGGTCCCTGTAGAGCTGGTGCTGGGCATCGGACTGGCCAAATGAAGGCGCGCTGTCTGATTGAGGATTGGGATTGATCATGCTGCATAATTGCATGAGCCACACCTCTCGTGGAGGTGATCGAGGAACAGCACAAGGCCGCCCTGGGCCTGCATGTCTGCTGCATTGCCCCACAAAAAGGACTCTGTTGGACCTGGCAGCTTGTTCCCAATCAGCTTCGATTGGGTGTACTGGAACACACATCTGACAAGGTACGTGAAAACCACGCAAAAGATGGCAATCAGAGCGATGTCCGTCATAGCTGCCGATCCAATTTGCACGGCAATTTCGAGTGTCTGTGAAAGGATCGTTACTTCACATGTGCATTGTCTGGGGAATGATTGGGAAACGGTTATCTTTCACAAGTCATGAGAACAGCAAGATTACACCCAGTATCATGAATTTGAGATCCAAGGGATCGAAGTCCCGCTTACGAGGCTAGAGGTCGCTTCCGCAGAAGAGGAAGCTGAATGTTAGAAATGTTAGTCACAGACCTCACGTGCTGGAATTGCACTTCAATTCATCATGAGTGGTCAGCACTCTCAAGAGTAAACTAAGCTTCTAGGTAACAACAATAAATGGAGACAATTCCATTCCGAATGATGGTGACCAAAGACAATAAATACACACACGACTGCACTGCCTTTGGCACTTGACAGCACAGGAAACACGCATTCACTGGAGTTCTCGAGAGCTCGTGCGTTGCCTAGCTCAAAGACTCAGACTGTCAGGACACCCCAACCTCATCCAGCTGATCTTGGCTGCCAGGCACTCCGCATCTGTGCAGACGGCCATCACTACAGGCCTGCGGCTTGGCTAATCACCCCCAAGTAGTCCTCCTTTATTGTGCCAACGCAGAACTGCCATGACAGAAAAAGCATCAGATGCTGATCCATATAATTGGTCAGGCAAGCAGATAGCAGCAGCCAGACTATAAGTTCCCAGCGGATGATGCGATGCATGCGAGCAACAACATTCAGAGCAGCTGCAATGGATCTCAGACATCTCTCTTAACTTATGCATGTTGCAAGATTGATATAAATGCAAGAGAAAGAGAGGGAAGGCTTACAATCTCGCTGGCGTCCATTCGCGTGCCCACAATTCGTAGGCGCACTTCTGCGCCCGCTTGCACCCTGACAGCTTCATCTGTGCTCACGAATGCCGGTTCGCCAGTGGCATTGAACTCAAAGTCCTCTGGGATGAGATGGTTGGACACAAAGAGCTGCAGAGGTCCAGCATCCGCAAAAAAGCCCACCTGCAACAAAGAGGGAAGCTACAGTGAAGCGTTTTAATGGCAGCTAAACTTCGCAGTCCTCTGATAGAGTTGGTCTGAATGGGCAATGTTGATGGGCATGCATAGCACTGCATTGTGCTGAAGTGAAGGTTGCATGCATGACATTGAAAAAGGCGTACCTTGTTAACTGAGGACACCACGCAGTCAAGGACCTCTCCTTTGAAGGGTCTCAAAACCACGCAGCTGTAATGCACCTTGAAGAGTGCTGTGCCAGAGCCTTCCCTGATGCTCCCTTTACCAACATGGCCCATGCCAGTGACACAGATGATAAAGCCATACTTTCCACTGCATGTGCCTTCCACCTGAGAACAAAAGCAATCAATGTTCACATTGGAGTCCTGGTGAGTCTGTGAATCTCAAAAGCGAAAATGTTGCTGACCACACCTCTGAGATCAACTTCTGTTCCAAGACTTCACGCAAGCGAGGTCCAAAGAATCGAGGCTGGAGTTCCAGTTCCCTCTCCAATTCGACTAGATAAAGCATGCGTGATCCTCGAGGACTTGTAGGAATCTGCAGCAACTTATGAACAGAGTGCAGTCATTACAGGCTTGGCAGAGCAGCGATGACGTTATCAGATATACACAACATCCACAACTATCTCTTTTTTTCAGTGACTACGTTGTTGCGATCCTCCACAGTTCACAAGTGGATCTGCATCGGTTAGAATGTGAAATTTCCCTTTAAGAGGTATCACTGAAGCAATCAATTAAAATTCTGCAATCAATATCCACGTTGAAAGCTTTAAGAGTACTCTGAACGTAAATGTCCTGGTGAAGAATAGATGCAAGTTTGCAACTTTAAAGCAGACTTGCAGCAGAGCTGGCGTGCAGTTGCCTATTCCGGCAATGCATGCAGAAGTAATTTCTCACCTCGAACATCAGGTCGATGGCCATGAAGCCATCACAGTATTATTAGACAACGCGCCTTGAAGCACATTGCTTTTGTATCGAAGGAAAACCTTTCAGTACAAGAGCAGCTTCAGATGCAGTGCAGGACTGTAGAGCCTTGATTAATCTCCAATTTTATATCGGATGCAGTGATGTCCATAGTCTAATAACCATTTCAAAGTATCAAGATATGAAGCCTAGATCATATCTGGCCATCCTTGACCATCCTGATGTAACTGACTTCTGAGCCGCTATGAGAGCCCTTTTGACGCCAAATTATAGCTCATCCAGGCATTTCTCAGGTAAGCAATTAATTCAGATGTTTCAGCTCCTCAGCACCGACTGTGCATTTTATTGTCCGCGATCGTTGTCATTCTGTGACCATGGTGATCTGTAGTCTCCATCGAGATAAAGGCACCTGCTCACTGCTTGTGTTCATGTTGAAAGCATGTATTGCAGGCATCTTTAAAACAAGCTTCTGCCTCTGCAGGATATGACAGCATGAAAGCACAGTGAAACCATTCTCTGCTCAGACACAACACCCCACCAATGGCACCCAAGAAGGGGTCTAGGTCAATAAGAAGCCAGCAGGCTTCTCCATGGGGGACTTTGAAGGGCCTAGCACACCGTCTGAACGATCCCTCTGACACAAGGGCTGCCATCTGGGTCTCAGCCGGAATCCTACTGTTTGAGGCTGTCATCTGCCCACTCATCATCTCCAAAGTACCCTGTGCGCCACAGCTGTTATCTGCTGCCATCGAAATGACAATGATTTGCAGCATCATTACGTCACGTGTTTCTGCAAGCAATTATTATGCTGTGCTAGAGTCTTCCTTATCCTGCAAAGCGCCGACGATTATCAAGCTGTTGCCCTGTGCCTGCAGACACAGAGCTTGACTGGGTGGCTTACATGGAAGAGGTGGAGGGCTTTCTCAAGGCACGCTTCCATCTTGCGCCCCCTTGGACAGAGGCACACCTCAGCAGCTGAAGGCTGCAAAACTCATAAGTGGAATGCACTTGGCTCCACCAGCAAGGCAGCCCTTTGCCTGTGTTCAGATGCTGAGTTGGCTGCTGAAAGCAGGGGCAGCTGGATTACAGGGAGCTAAAGGGGCAGACAGGGCCGCTGGTCTACCCAGCAGGCTTCGTGTATGTGTTTGCCTTCCTGCGCTGGCTCACCAGTGGAGGGAACATCAGGGCTGCGCAGTACGTCTTTGCTGTAATATATGTGGCCACCCAGGCAGTCATGCTGTGGCTGTACGTAAAGGCAAAGGTGAGGCTTCATTCTTAGTCTTGCTTGCCATATTGTCCTCCAGAACGCTCATCATTACCGTTCCAAGGCGGGCGTGTGACGATAGTTTGTAAAGAAGTTAAGGACCCATGTTCCATTCTGGGGCTTCTTAGCGCTGACATGAGCTCAGCTGATTGCTTCAGATCGTGCCACCGTGGGCGCTGACACTGCTGGCGCTGTCCAAGCGGCTGCACTCCATCTATGTGCTGCGGCTGTTCAACGACTGCGTGGCAATGCTGCTGGCCTACATTGCCACAGGTGCGTCCATGCTCCAAATCAGATGTCATAGATACCGGTAAATCGGATCCTCGTTGACTCCAAGATTGACCCTTTGGCGCAATACAAAGAAGTACGAGCAGGAATCCTACGATGCTAACCATGCTAACCATAAAATTATGGTGAGCGGCGGGCTTGCTATCAGGCAGCACAGACCCCTCTTTAACTCAAATCCATTGGTCAGGTGGCAATTTCGTTTTCAGAAGGAGGGCTGACTTGCATGCATGCACGTGTGCAGGGCTGCTGCTGCTACAGCGGTGGCGCGCTTCCATCGTGGTGTACAGCGCAGCAGTGTCTGTGAAGATGAACGTTCTGCTGATGGCCCCGCCCGTCCTTGTTGTCCTCTTGAAGGCACGTCTGTCCCATCATCCTGTGATGTTGTGGCATGCAAAGCACACCAATACCGCTTGATGACAGCTTGCATGTTGAGGTATGCATTTAGCTCTGCTGACATACCACACCTCAAACAATCATCAGGCAATCTTGTAGGAGGGAGCAGACAGTTCACAGAGACCTACGTGTAGCAAGCAGAGCATGGGGTGTGCATCTGAGACCTGGAGAACAAGTAGGAGACTAATGTGGAATTTGCATGGTATGGCACAGGGAGCAGATGTGCAGGATATAGTGGAGGGAGTCATGCAGGGGCTGGCGCTGCAGATGTTTCTGGGGGCGCCATTTCTGCTGCACAACGCTGGCGCGTACCTGAGCCGCGCGTTCGAGCTGTCGCGCATCTTTCAGCACGTGTGGAGCGTCAACCTTAAATTCCTGCCAGAGCCGCTGTTCCTGTCAAGGGGCGTTGCCTCCTCCCTGCTGGCAGCCCACCTGGCACTGCTGCTGCTGTTTGCCCACTACAGGCGCGTGTGCTGCGGCAATTTGCCCTGACTGACTGGACCTGTGGTAATTTTCTTACTTTTGCTTCTCACACAGTAGCTGCCTGGATGTCCTTTGCTGTGCACCACTGAGGGGACAGCGCTCTGTGCCTTAAAGGGAGGACAGGCCAGTGCAGTCAATGGCAGCGTGTTGTCAGTGAAATTCAGTGGTGGGCGAGGGTGATCAGGGCATGCTGTTGCTGACTTGCTGTCATCTGTCTGCATATCAGGTGGTGCAGGAAGGAAGGGGGCTTGTGGGCGGTGGTACAATCAGTCATGCATCGGCTGGTACTGTCTGTGCAGCTTCAGGAAAAGCAGAGGGGAGGCCTGCGAGGGAGGGTGGCTCAGAAGAGACCTGCGCCTGCGGCCAACCAGACGCGGCTGCCCAAGTTCCCGCAGCTGCCAGCAGCCCACATCCTGTTCCTGGTCTTCAGCGGGAACTTCATTGGCATTGTCTGCGCGCGCACGCTGCACTACCAGTTCTACTCCTGGTGACCCCCAGCCCTGAACAAATCTCAGATGTGGGCCCACCCTGCTTTTCCTGGCGTTCTTGACAAGAGCTCTGCTTGCTCGGGTCGAGTGCCCAAGATGTGCCTGACATGATTTCAGCTATGGGGCGTTCCTGCGGATTTTACAGCTGCTGCAATGCATGCTGAGAGCAGTACATGCCTACAAGGGGCCTATTCTGACCACTGCATTAGTGATCCAACACTCTTGTGGAATATTGACAAGGATGTTTGCTGCAGGTACTACCACACGATTCCACTGTTGCTGTGGTGCACGCGGCTGCCCACCACAGTGCGCCTGTTGCTGTGGCTCTGCATAGAGGTCATCTTCAATATATTCCCCTCAACCCCAGAAACTTCCCTGGCGCTGCTGGGCTGCCACCTGCTCATTCTCCTAGCGCTGGCTTTTGCGCCTGCTGAACGCGGAAGTGATCGCACGCACTAAAGCGGGGAGCCCAGCCCTGGATGAAGCGCAGGGTGTATGGCCTTACTTTTGTTGAGGTTGCCTTCGCTGCAGTCACCTGATTTAATCTTAAGGTGTCATGGGAGTTTGAAGTGGCACTGTCAGGGGCCAGCGTTACGTCTTGGTCAGTGCCTCTGCCTTGAGCGTGAAGAGTAACACAGATTCTAGCATGCTTGCGCAACTACAATATTTCTGGCTATTTGATGACTAACCACCCAAAGTTGGGTCTACAGATGGGTCTGTGTATGGCATGTAGTCTTCAATGTAGCCTTCAATTGAACAGTTGCATCAGCTACTGCTGTCCCGTGCGGAACCCACCTGGCATTACTGTGATGGTAATTCCTGAAACTACTGTGCATGGATCATATGAGTACTGTGTATCTCGAATCCGAGGGCAAGACAGATGCTTGAACGGGTGCACCTGCCAGGCAGCTTCAAAGCGGCTCGCGGCGCCAACATACGGCATAGCCTACATAGCCAACAACTAGCCTCAGCCTTTAGCCCATCATGATAATAGGCTAGACATATTTTGTGTTTGAGATGCAGTAGGATGCACTGCTTGGCATGCAGCAAATCGGCAATATGCTCTGGCAATTTGCTGGAGGGGTAATGAATAGAACGAGCCTATGTTGACATGACATGACGAGCCTAAACGGAACCCTGACCCTGTCAAATTTGACTGGACAGGTGAAAGAGAGTCAAGATACTTCTAGCAGTCTGGCCTCTGCAGTCACAAAGCAGGCTTTGGACTACTCACACCTCACAAGCACCCCGGCAGCTGCCGTGTGTGCAACAGCAATGCGGGCTTCAAATCTACTTCTGCTACTTCTCGCTGTTAATTGTCTGTCCCCAAGCCCGGTAATTGGACAAGGGTTGACGCTTCCTGAGGCTCTTCGCCTTAAGGCAACAGTTGGTGTGGACAAACTGGTGCGCTGCAGTCTCTGTGAACGTTGTCCTACACATTTCACAACGCTTTGCGTAGAGAGATTGCAATGCCTCGCAGGACTTTGCATCTGCTCTTTTGTATTAAATATTGGCTAAACAAGTCAATGGATACTCGCGTGTCTTGCAGGGTAATGTTGTCAACAAACTTCTCGTGAAAGGTGAGACCATCACTCCGAACAAGCTAAACGTCGTCAGATGTCCCAATATTTTTGAAATGCAGGCATGTCAAGGCGAAATTCTTAATCAATATGGGCATATTTAGCGCTCCGTTCTGCAATCTGGACTGGACTGGCCATCTACTCCGAGTAGAGTCTATGACGCAAATCTGCAAAGTCATCCCTGATTGAAAGCCTTGACAAGGATGTGCGGCAATTGTTGCAAGCTCTGGCTGACAATGACTTCAACTTAATGTCCAGGGATTCACACGAGCATACCGCAGACCCCAACAACCACTCCGCAGAGTCTAACGAGTCTACCTCAAGTTGTCACGAGCACCCCTCTGCCTTCCAGCACTCCGGAATTTCCTCAATCAACTTCTACCACTGCTATCCTCTTGCAGTCTAGCACGCCGACTTCCACCGGCACACCATTGAGCACGTGAGTATCCCGGATTCCGTCACCGCTCTACATATCAATAATTTATGCCTGTAACAGTGCATTTCTTAGAGACATAATTTAGCCTCTGAGAGAGAATTGACGAGACCAATGAATGTTAAGCTCGCGAGTCAACTTTACATTTTGCCTGGGCATACATTGTTGAACGCTAGGATGCTCATTAAACATTTGGGAAGTAATCAAGACTTTTTGACATTTTGTTGGTTGAACCCTTCCAGGTTATATCCTACATCAACCACCATCTCCACACCTTCCAGTACTCTGCCTCCGCCAACAAGTACTCTGCCTCCGCCCACAAGTACTCTGCCTCCGCCCACAAGTACTCTGCTTCCGCCCACAACAACATTTGACGAGTAAGAAGTTCTGAAACATGGTATCATTGATCATGAGTTTCAGATTACACATAATATGCATATGGTAGTGCCAAAGCGCATCCTTTGAACACGACTCCGGAGCCCGGGTATCGAGAGGTCTGGACCTTCTTGGTTTCGATACATTTGCAAGCATTGCGTCGTTAACGTTAACATTGCGCCTAAACGCCGCTTAATCCTCGAAGCTTGCTTGCAGTTCAATTTCCTACCTTTTGGCATGGTCACAGTGAAAGAATTTAGTAAAGTCCACGGTGATTAAAATGGGATTCAATCCTTAGCTAGCTTAGCGCTAATAAGTTGCTTGACATGCAGGTGCTCGCCGTTCTCTCCTAGGACCAATTGTGTTGCTAACTCGTGCGATTTGCCTCCAAATCCGCCCTTTGATTTTTGCGGATGCAGTCAGCTTGATGACGTGATCCTTGACCTCGTTGAACATGCGGGGGTTCAAGATTTGACTTACTACTCTTGCCTTCGAATTGTTTTCGCGGAGTTCTTCCTCGAGAACTTACCCGACTTGACATCCCTCGTAGGCCTTGAGGCAAGTCTTATTGCCCACTCATGAGCCTTTATGAAAGAGCCACATTCTTGTCTTTTGTTGCGATTATGACGTTGCTTTGTCCAAGAGGCATCTTAAAGATCATGTTGTTCAAACTTTTTGGTTGCGATTTATGATGTGTGACTTACACGTGGTTATACATTTGCGCAGCGTTTGACTTCGACAGGCAACTTCATTCTCCAAAACAATATTGCCCTTACCGCCATCGATGGCCTCCCGGTGTGGATCTCATTTCTGACCGTAGCTTTTGAAGCATTTTCACGATAGTACTATAGTGTTTCAAGTGTGTTTCCCTACACGTCATTTTACAAATGTGTACAAGGGTCCTCCGAGGGAGTCCAACTTGGATTGAATCAAGCAATCAATCAAAGTGATTATGCGGTTTGTTGGTCATATTGCCTATTGCCTCAGTGAGCGTGCATTCCTTGCAACCCTTGGATGCATTCAATGTTGACACCGTGAATAGTGGCTGCTTGGCACACTTATATACTAGAATTTTTTTAAATAATTCCCTTCGCATTCCATTCAGGCCCTAGATACCGTCAACGGAGCAATGCTAATCAAGGGCGATGAGTTTGGCAATGATGTCTCGACCACCATAAGCGGATTTCCGGTAAGAGAATAATTCTTGGGACATTCCTGGGAACATGATGTATTTTGGGATTTTACTTTGCGAGGAATGAAGTACAAAACCTTACCGTAACCAATTCAAGTTTGAATATTTCGCTCTTTATTGTATTAGACATAGCTAGGGCTAACAAAATTAGATCAAAGTGGAACTCTCGATCTAAATAACAAAAATGTGTTGAAGACCATCATGTTGTATCCTACCAGGTGTTAAGGACTATAAATGGGCCTCTGACTATCACATACAACAATCTGCTAACCAGTATCACTGGCTTCACGGTATGTTATTTGCCCAATGGGCATCCATGATTTCGAAGAGAATGGACATCAATTTCTTGTTCGGTTGCAACAATTGAGTTGATCATGATATCGTGAAATTTTAAACTAATTAGAACTTAAGTTTAAATTTAACCTCAAAGGATAAGCGCCTTAAACCCACACCATTCAATGCAAATTTTACTAGAGGTGCACTACATGAATTTGTGATCTAACATTATATAGATTGCTTTTGTAGGTGCTCCAAAATATAACGTCATGTGTCCCATTTACACCGGAAGCTGAGACATGCGTATACATCAACAACAATCCCTACCTTGATGACATTTCTGGACTGTCAACGTTGGCACAATGCGCCGATGGGGCCTCTTCAGGAGACCCTTTTTTGGATTCAATAAGTGTGAAAATTGTCGTGTATCCGCCATTCAGCGTCGGCTGTACGCTTTGCTCGTGGGACAGCGTTTGCAATTACATCCTATATGGGGCCGATTCCAATCCTTGCGTATTTTTCGAAACTTGTTGATGAGTGCGCATTGTCAACAATATTGATCGCTGGGGGTGGATCCCAAATCAAGCTAGAACTTGAAGTCAAAGGTCGCCATTGCCAATGGATGAAATGCAAGGTGTGCGTGCATGCATAATTTGACTCTTCAAAGTTTTTTTTTCGGAATCTGTGTTGATGCAAATATGTGCAATGTCGCATCATGCCATGATGGCCATTCCATGGAATGTTCTTAGTAACCGTATGGGCGTCACAACATTAACAAATTAGTTTTTTGCGCATAAGCACAGTTTTGCATTATTATTATTATTATTATTATTATTATTATTATTATTATTATTATTATTATTA
>JADEYI010000362.1_pt1 | contig 68592 bp, 74 predicted proteins | sample 8542331 | NCBI WGS metagenome assembly JADEYI01 (sample SAMN16510988, study PRJNA670497) | mine drainage metagenome | isolation source: biofilm near Copperflume 1 | place: Germany: Marsberg coppermine Kilianstollen | collected 2018-02 | reverse complement strand
CTCCTCAGCCGCTGGTCAGCGGAACCTTCACCCCATAAGACACCAGCCACCTAGATCGGGGATTTCTGCCCTTGGGCTTGTGATTCTGTGCGCTTCCGGTTAGGATAACTGGTTGCCGTGCCTGCTCCTTCTGCCTTCCTCAGTATTTTGGCTGATTGACGCGCGCCCTGGCGCCCCCAACGACTGCTCCGGCGGTAGTCGTCGACCCCTCAGATTCCCCGAAATGTGTCTCGCAGTCCCGTCAATGCCGCTTCATGAAGTGAGTGTCCGTAGCACCCCTGTCGTTTCCCATTCACCATGCAACTGGGAGGAGTAGGCCGTTGCCTACACGGTCCAATAGCCCGGAACGTTTTTCATTTGCCAACATCGATGAGGCCCTGCCGTTGCCAGACCTCGTCGCCATCCAGCGTGACTCGTTCCAGTGGTTTCTGGACCGGGGCCTCGCCGAGACCTTCAACGACATCAGTCCGATCGAGGACTTCACCGGCCAGCTGAGTCTCGAGCTGGAATTCGATCCGACCGACCCGGACCTCCGACCGCCGCCGAAGTTCTCGGTCGAGGAGTGCAAGGAAAAGGACATGACCTACGCCGCGCCCGTGTTCGTGCGCGCCAGGTTCATGAACGCCGGCACCGGCGAGATCAAGGAGCAGACGGTCTTCATGGGGGACTTCCCGGTGATGACCGACAAGGGGACCTTCATCGTCAATGGCACCGAGCGTGTCGTGGTGAGCCAGTTGGTTCGCTCACCGGGGGTCATCTTCCAGCCTGGACGCGATGCCAAAACCGTGTTCACCGGCACCATCCACCCCTATCGGGGCGAATGGATCGAGTTCGATGTCGAGGCCAAGCCGTCCAAGGACGTCACCGCCGGATGCCGGGTGGCCCGCAAGCGCCGGCTCTCCCTCTTCGTGCTGCTACGCGCCCTCGGCTACGAGGACCCTGCGTTCCTCGAGCGGTTCGTCCGCCACTTCGACTTCCTCGAGGGACAGTGGGAGAAGGAGCAGAACCTGGCGCCCACCCGCGAGGAGGCACTGCTCGAGATCTACAAGCGGGCCCGTCCCGGTGAGCCCCTCTCCGTCGAGGCCGCCCGCCAGTACTTCGAGAACGCCTTCTTCAACCCGAAGCGCTACGACCTGACCCGTGTCGGCCGCTACAAGCTGAACCGGAAGCTCGGGCCGGAGATCGAGCGCATCTCGGACCTCTTGAAGATCGACCTCGAGCGCCCTTCGCCGACGCAGGGCGTGCTCAGCCCGTCGGAGATCCTGGCCTCCTCCACCTACATGCTCCATCTGGCCAAGCACATGGCCGACGGTGAGTCGACCTACCGGATCGACGATCAGGACCACTTCGCCAACCGACGCATCCGGTCGGTCGGCGAGCTCATCCAGAACCAGGTCCGGGTGGGGCTCTCCCGCATGGAGCGTGTGGTGCGCGAGCGGATGACGACGCAGGACGTCGAGGCGATCACCCCTCAGACCCTGATCAACATTCGGCCCGTGGTGGCGGCGGTGAAGGAGTTCTTCGGCACCAGCCAGCTGAGCCAGTTCATGGACCAGAACAACCCACTTTCCGGGCTGGCTCACAAGCGCCGCCTGTCGGCCCTCGGGCCTGGCGGCCTGTCCCGTGAGCGGGCCGGTTTCGAGGTGCGTGACGTGCACACCTCCCACTACGGACGCATGTGCCCCATCGAGACCCCCGAGGGCCCGAACATCGGCCTGATCGGCTCGTTGGCCACCTACGCCCGGGTCAACGAGTACGGATTCATCGAAACCCCCTATCGCAAGGTCGTCAACGGCCAGGTGACCAAGGAGATCACCTACCTGGCCGCCGACGAGGAAGAGGAACACGTCATCGCCCAGGCCTCAGCGGCTCTGGACGACAAGGGCCGGTTCACCGAGGAGAGGGTCCTGGTCCGACGCGGTCCTCAAGGGACCGGCGTGCGGGTCGGTGCCACCACCACCTCCTACGGCACCACCTCGGAGATCGACTTCGTGCCTCCGGTCGAGGTCGACCTGATGGACGTGTCGCCGAAGCAGATCGTGTCGGTGTCGACCGCCCTCATCCCCTTCGTCGAGCACGACGACGCCAACCGGGCCCTCATGGGCGCCAACATGCAGAAGCAGGCCGTGCCGCTGGTGGTGCCCGAGGCTCCCTATATCGGCACCGGGGTCGAGGCCCGTGCCGCCCGGGACGCCGGCGATGTGGTGCTGGCCGAGGGGGACGGTGCCGTGATCGACGTCTCCGGTGACCAGATCACCGTCGAATACAAGGCCGGGGCCAAGGATCGCGCCGGCGAGGTGCTGGGCAAGAAGGTCTACCGCCTGGCCAAGTTCCGCCGGTCCAACCAGAACACTGCCATCAACCAGAAGGTCATTGTGGAGGAGGGGCAGAAGGTCTCGTCCGGCGACGTGCTGGCGGACGGCCCGGCAACCCACAACGGTGAGCTGGCCCTGGGCAAGAACCTCCTGGTGGCCTTCATGCCCTGGGAGGGCTACAACTACGAGGACGCCATCATCCTGTCGGAGCGCCTGGTCAAGGACGACGTGCTCACCTCCATCCACATCGAGGAGCACGAGGTGGATGCCCGCGACACCAAGCTGGGGGCCGAGGAGATCACCCGGGACATCCCCAACCTGTCCGAGGAGATCCTCGCCGACCTCGACGAACGCGGCATCATCCGCATCGGGGCCGAGGTCGGACCCGGGGACGTGCTGGTGGGCAAGGTCACACCCAAGGGTGAGACCGAGCAGACCCCCGAGGAGCGGCTCCTCCGGGCCATCTTCGGCGAGAAGGCCCGGGAGGTTCGCGACACCTCGTTGAAGGTGCCGCATGGTGAGCAGGGGACGGTCATCGACGTGCGGGTGTTCTCGCGTGACGATGCGCACGAGCTCCCTCCGGGGGTCGAGCAGCTGGTCCGGGTCTATGTCGCCCAGAAGCGCAAGATCTCCGAAGGCGACAAGCTGGCGGGTCGGCACGGCAACAAGGGCGTCATCTCCAAGATCCTCCCCATCGAGGACATGCCCTTCCAGGCCGACGGGACCCCGGTCGACATCATCCTGAATCCGCTGGGCGTTCCCAGCCGGATGAACGTGGGCCAGGTGCTCGAGTCGCATCTCGGCTACGCCGCCCGCTGGGGGTGGGAAGGCGCCGGTGAAGTGGCGCGCCCGCCGTTGCGGGGCACGGAGACGAAGACCCGTCCCCGCACTGATCCTGCGGTGTGGGTGTCCACTCCGGTGTTCGACGGAGCCCACTGGGACGAGGAGACCGACGCCGGGCGCCACCCGACCATCCAGCAGATCTTCCGTCGCCTCAACCCCGACGGCGCCGACGGTGCCGTGCAGGTGTCCGATGACGGCAAGTCGACCCTGTACAACGGCCGGACCGGTGAGAAGTACGACAACCCGATCTCCGTGGGCTATGTGTACATCCTGAAGCTCCACCACCTGGTGGACGACAAGATCCACGCCCGCTCGACCGGCCCGTACTCGATGATCACCCAGCAGCCACTGGGGGGCAAGGCTCAGTTCGGCGGGCAGCGATTCGGGGAGATGGAGGTGTGGGCCCTGGAGGCATTCGGTGCCGCCTACGCCCTCCAGGAGCTCCTGACCATCAAGTCGGACGATGTGCTCGGCCGGGTCAAGGTCTACGAGGCCATCGTCAAGGGCGAGAACATCCCCGAGCCGGGGATCCCCGAGAGCTTCAAGGTGCTGATCAAGGAAATGCAGTCCCTGTGCCTCGACGTGGAGGTCCTGGCACCGGGTGGAGAAGAGATCGAGATGCGAGAGCTGGACGAGGACGTGTTCCGCACGGCCGAGGAACTGGGCATCGACATCAGCCGGCCCGAGCGTGGGTCGGACGAGGAAGATGCACGACGTGCCGCGGAAAGGGGATTCTGATGTTGGATGTCAATGACTTCGATCAGCTGAGGATCGGTCTGGCCACCGCCGACTCCATCCGGGGGTGGTCGAACGGCGAGGTGAAGAAGCCCGAGACCATCAACTACCGCACTCTGCGTCCGGAGAAGGACGGCCTCTTCTGCGAGAAGATCTTCGGTCCCACCAAGGACTGGGAGTGCTACTGCGGCAAGTACAAGCGGGTCCGCTTCCGGGGCATCATCTGTGAGCGCTGTGGCGTGGAGGTCACCCGGTCCAAGGTGCGCCGCGAGCGCATGGGACACATCGAGCTGGCCGCCCCCGTCGTGCACATCTGGTACCTACGCGGCACGCGCAGCTGGCTGGCCTACCTGCTCATGGGCACCGAGGCCCGCGAGGAGCTGAAGGCCAAGCAGCTGGAAAAGGTCATCTACTTCGCGGCCAACCTTGTGACCTGGGTCGATGACGCCAAGCGTCACGAAGACCTGCCCGACCTCGAGGCCGAGCTCCGGGTGGAGATCGCCGACATCGAGAAGAAGCGGGACCTCGAGATCGACCGCCGCTTCAAGACCCTCGAAGGGGAGCTGGCCGAGCTCGAGAAGTCCGGGGCCAAGGACGCTGAGATCAAGGCGCGTCAGCGCAACGTCGAAAAGGAGATCGCCAGCACCCGGGAGCGCTACCAGAGCGAGATCGAACTGGCCCAGCGGGCCTTCGACGAGTTCAAGAGCCTCCACTCCCGCAAGATCCTCGAGGACGAGATGCTCTGGCGCGAGCTCCGCATCCGCTACGAGGACTACTTCGAGGGCGGCATGGGCGCGGAGACCATCTCCCGGCTGATCGACCGGATCGACCTCGATGCCGAGGAGATCAAGCTGCGCGAGATGATCGACGCCGCCGACGGGCGCAAGCCCCTGTCGGCCCAGCGCCGCCAGAAGGTCATCAAGCGCCTGAAGATCGTCACCGCCTTCAACCGCCGGGACGACAACGGGCGCCGGGTCAACGACCCGAGGGCCATGATCCTCGACTCCGTCCCGGTCATCCCGCCCGACCTGCGTCCCATGGTGCAGCTCGACGGCGGCCGCTTCGCCACCTCGGACCTCAACGATCTCTATCGCCGCGTCATCAACCGGAACAACCGGCTGAAGAGGCTGCTCGACCTGGGTGCTCCCGAGATCATCATCAACAACGAGAAGCGCATGTTGCAAGAGGCAGTGGATGCCCTCTTCGACAACGGCCGGCGCGGTCGCCCGGTCACCGGACCCGGCAACCGGCCCCTCAAGAGTCTCTCGGACATGCTGAAGGGGAAGCAGGGCCGGTTCCGCCAGAACCTGCTGGGCAAGCGGGTGGACTACTCGGGACGTTCGGTCATCGTGATCGGCCCGACCCTCCAGCTCCATCAGTGCGGGCTGCCCAAGCTCATGGCCCTCGAGCTGTTCAAGCCCTTCGTCATGAAGCGGCTGGTCGATGCCGAGTACGCGCAGAACATCAAGTCGGCCAAGCGCATGGTCGAGCGCCGTCGTCCCCAGGTGTGGGACGTGCTCGAGGGAGTGATCAAGGAACACCCGGTGCTGTTGAACCGGGCCCCGACACTCCACCGCCTGGGCATCCAGGCCTTCGAGCCCGTCCTGGTGGAGGGGAAGGCCATCCAGGTCCACCCGCTGGTGTGCACCGCCTTCAACGCCGACTTCGACGGCGACCAGATGGCTGTCCACCTGCCCCTGTCCGCCGAGGCCCAGGCCGAGGCCCGGGTGCTCATGCTGTCGGCCAACAACATCCTCTCGCCGGCCACCGGTCGTCCGATCACCGTGCCCACCCAGGACATGGTCTTCGGCATCTACTACCTCACGCTGCCGGTTGACGGGGCCAAGGGCGAAGGCCGCGTCTTCCGCCATGCCTACGAGGTGGAGACGGCCTTCGATGGTGGGGACATCGACCTGCAGGCCAAGATCGTCGTGCGCCCCGAGGCGGGTTCGCACCTGGCCCGGTCGATCGCCCTGGCCAACGGGGCCGAGGCCGATGCCGACGGCAACCTGAGCGACGAGGGCGGGGACGAGCGGGTGGAGATCACCACCACTGCCGGCCGGCTCTTCTTCAACACCGCGCTGCCCGACGGCTACCGGTACATCAACGACATCGTGGGCAAGCGGAACACCGCCATCGGCACCATCGTGGAAGAAGTGGCCGCCGGCTTCTCCAAGGGGGAGGTGGCGGCCAGCCTCGATCGGATCAAGGACCTCGGCTTCCGCTACGGCGCCCAGTCCGGTCTGACCATCTCCATCAGCGATGTCGTCACCCCGCCGGACAAGCAGGCCATCCTCGACCGGTACGAGAAGGAGGCCGAGAAGGCCGAGGCCCAGTTCAAGCGGGGCATCATCACCGACGACGAGCGTCGCCAGAAGGAGATCGAGATCTGGACGTCGGCCAACTCCGAGGTCGGAAAGGCCATGGAGAAGTCGCTGTCCAGCATCGCCTTCAACCCGATCGACATGATGGTCGATTCCGGTGCCCGAGGGAACAGCCAGCAGATCCGCCAGATTGCCGGCATGAAGGGCCTGGTCTCCAACCCGCGGGGTGAGATGATCCCGCGGCCGATCAAGTCCTCGTTCCGCGAGGGCCTCTCGGTGCTCGAGTACTTCATCTCGACCCACGGCGCCCGCAAGGGACTGGCCGACACCGCCCTGCGGACCGCCGACTCGGGTTACCTGACCCGCCGGCTGGTCGACGTGGCCCAGGAGCTCATCGTCCGTGAGGACGACTGCGGCTCGGTCCGCGGCATCTGGATCGAGGGCGTCGTTCCCGACGGTCCCGGCAAGCGCTCCTATCTCGAGACACGGCTCAACGGTCGGATCAGCGTCGAGGCGATCACGTTGTCGGACAAGTCGAAGATCGAGGCCGGCTCGGTCCTCACCGAGGAGCAGGTGTCCCGGCTCCGCGACGACCCGTCCGTCGACAGGGTCCGGGTCCGCTCCGTGCTGACCTGCGAAGCCGAGCAGGGGATCTGTGTCGCCTGCTATGGCGAGTCGCTGGCCACCGGCGAGATGATCGAGCTCGGCGAGGCCGTCGGCGTCATCGCCGCCCAGTCCATCGGCGAGCCCGGCACGCAGCTGACCATGCGGACCTTCCACACCGGCGGAATCGTCGGTGAGGACATCACCCACGGCCTGCCGCGGGTGGTCGAGCTGTTCGAGGCGCGGACCCCCAAGGGAGCTGCCGTCCTGGCCCGTCACTCCGGCGTCGTCCGGGTGGAAGAGGACGAGTCCGGCCGCCACATCACCGTGGCCGCCGACGACGGCGAAGAGCACACCGTGCTGGTGGCCCAGCGGGCCCACCTGGAGGTGGTCGACGGCCAAGAGGTCGGAGCGGGCGATGCGCTGGTCGAGGGCCCGAAGGACCCCAAGGAGCTGCTGGAGGTCAAGGGGATCCGCGAGACGCAGCAGTATCTGGTCGAAGAGGTCCAGAAGGTCTACCGCGACCAGGGTGTCTCCATCCACGACAAGCACATCGAGCTCATCGTGCGCCAGATGCTCCGCCGGGTGCTGGTGGCCGAGCCGGGAGACGCCGCCTTCCTGCCCGGCGAGCGGGTCGACAACCGCGCCTATGCGGAGGTGAACCGGCAGCTGGTGCAGGACGGGAAGCGCCCCGCCGAGGGTCGTCCAGAGCTGATGGGGATCACCAAGGCCTCGCTGGCCACCGAGAGCTGGCTGTCGGCGGCTTCGTTCCAAGAGACCACGCGCGTGCTCACCGAGGCGGCCATCGAGGGCAAGTCGGATCAGCTGTACGGGCTCAAGGAGAACATCATCATCGGCAAGCTCATCCCGGCCGGCTCAGGAATGGAGCGCTACCGCGACATCAAGCTGGAGATGCCCGGCGCCGAGGCCATGCCGTTCTGGGCGCTGGGATCCGAAGGGGATGCCGGGACAGAGGATCTCGCCGCCTGGTTGCGGGACACGGGCGGCGACGCCTCGTTGGGTGGCTTCAGCTCGGACATCGATGCCAGTTGGTTGGGCACGATCCCGTCGGCCGAGGACCTGGCCGAGGGGTCGCCGGCCTTCGGGGGACCCGAGGGTGCCGCCGCCACCGACGGCCCCGTCGAAGCCGGAGCCTGACGTGCCGGGGTCGCCGCGGGCCGCGGGTCCGGTTCGGCGGGCCCGTGCCGTCGAACTCCGGTAGGCGGCCGGGTCATCCCCGCGCTTGCCCGGCAGGCACCCATGCCGTAGCATTGACCGTTCGCGGCTGCGCGCCCAGAGTGCGTTCTGCTATGCCAGCAGCACATCCGATTCAGTCCTGAAGTATCCCCGAAGTTCCTAGCGCAGAGGTAACGCGTGCCCACGATTTCCCAGCTCGTCCGCAAAGGCCGGGCTACCAAGCCGACCAAGTCGAAGACCCCGGCCCTCCGGGGGGCGCCCCAGCGCCGGGGCGTGTGCACCCGCGTCTACACCCACACCCCGAAGAAGCCGAACTCGGCGCTCCGCAAGGTGGCCAGGGTCCGCCTCACCAGCGGGCTCGAGGTGACCGCCTACATCCCGGGCGAGGGCCACAACCTCCAGGAGCACTCGATCGTGCTGGTGCGCGGCGGCCGGGTGAAGGACCTCCCAGGGGTCCGGTACAAGGTCATCCGGGGAGCCCTGGATGCATCGGGGGTTCGCGAGCGGAACCAAGCCCGTAGTCGCTACGGCGCCAAGAAGGAGTCCTGACGTGCCCCGCAAAGGTCCCGCCGTTCGTCGTGAGCTCATTCCTGACCCCGTCTACCACTCGGTGCTGGTCACCCAGGTGGTCAACCGTGTGCTGAGCCGGGGCAAGCGCACCCTGGCCGAGCGCATCGTCTACGACGCCCTCGCCGATGTTGCGGAGAAGTCCGGCAACGACCCGGTGGCGGTCCTGAAGAAGGCCGTGGAGAACACCCGACCCGAGCTCGAGGTCCGGAGCCGCCGGGTCGGTGGCGCCACCTATCAGGTGCCGGTCGAGGTCCGCCCCCGCCGGGCCACCACGCTGTCCATCAGGTGGCTGGTCGGCTACTCCCAGCAGCGCCGGGAGAAGACCATGGCCGAGCGCCTCTCGAACGAGATCCGCGACGCCGCCAACGGGATCGGTGCCGCGGCCAAGCGCCGTGAGGACCTCCACAAGATGGCCGAGTCGAACAAGGCCTTCGCTCACTACCGCTGGTAGGAACGGGCCGTTGCGGCCCTTATTCTGGCAGTGAGCCCGATCTACACGCACTACCCGAGAGCTGAACAATCATGGCTGAAGCCACCACCCGCCACCACCCCATAGCCAAAACCCGCAACATCGGGATCATGGCCCACATCGACGCGGGCAAGACCACCACGACCGAGCGGATCCTCTACTACACGGGGAAGAACTACAAGATCGGCGAGGTCCACGAGGGCGCCGCCACCATGGACTGGATGGTCCAGGAGCAAGAGCGAGGGATCACCATCACCTCGGCTGCCACCACCTGTCTGTGGCACGACAACCTGATCAACATCATCGACACCCCTGGTCACGTGGACTTCACCGTGGAGGTGGAGCGTTCGCTCCGGGTGCTCGACGGTGCGGTGGCGGTCTTCGACGCCGTGGCCGGCGTCGAGCCCCAGACGGAGACGGTGTGGCGCCAGGCCGACAAGTACGAGGTCCCCCGGATCTGCTTCATCAACAAGATGGACCGGACCGGTGCCAACTTCGACCAGTGCGTCGAGATGATCAAGGACCGCCTCGACGCGGTGACGGCCGTGATCCAACTGCCGATCGGATCAGAGGGTGGGTTCCGGGGTGTGGTGGACCTGGTCGAGATGCGCGCCCTGGTCTGGGACGATGGGATGGGCGAGGAGTGGACCGAGGAGGAGATCCCGGCCGACATGAAAGCCCTGGCCGAAGAGGCCCGACACCAACTCATTGACGTCGTCTCCAACCACGACGACACCATCATGGAGAAGTACCTGGTTGACGAGGAGATTACCGCCGAGGACCTGAAGCGGGCCCTCCGCACGGTCACCCTGGGTAACCATGCCGTGCCCATCCTGTGCGGCTCGGCGTTCAAGAACAAGGGCGTCCAGCCCATGCTCGATGCGGTGGTCGACTATCTCCCGAGCCCGCTCGACATCCCGCCGACCATGGGCATCGTCCCCCGCAAGGAGGGCGTGACCGTGGAGCGCCCTGCCGACGACTCGGCCCCCTTCTCCGCCCTGGCCTTCAAGATCATGACCGACCCCTATGTGGGCAAGCTCACCTATCTGCGGGTCTATTCCGGAACGCTGACCAAGGGCTCGGGCGTGATCAACTCGACCAAGGATCGCAAGGAGCGGATCGGACGTCTCCTGCAGATGCATGCCAATACCCGTGAGGACCTCGACGCCACCTTTTCTGGAGACATCGTGGCCGCCGTGGGTCTCAAACAGACCACCACCGGCGACACGCTGTGTGACCCGGACAACCCGGTCATCCTCGAGTCGCTGACCTTCCCCGAGCCGGTCATCCACGTGGCCGTGGAGCCGAAGACCAAGGCCGACCAGGACAAACTGTCCAAGGCCCTCTACTCGTTGTCCGAGGAGGACCCGACCTTCCGCGTCCAGTCCGACGAGGAGACGGGCCAGACGGTCATCTCCGGGATGGGCGAGCTCCACCTCGAGGTGCTCGTCGACAGGATGCTCCGGGAGTTCAACGTCGACGCCAACGTGGGCAAGCCCCAGGTGGCCTACCGCGAGACGGTGCGCAAGAAGGTCGAGAAGGTCGAGCTGCGCTACATCCGCCAGACCGGTGGCAAGGGCCAGTACGGCCACGTGGTCATCACCCTCGAGCCCACCGGGCCCGGTGGCGGGTATGAATTCGTCGACAAGATCACCGGTGGGGTGATCCCCAAGGAGTACATCCCGTCGGTCGACGCCGGCATCCGGGAGTCGATCACCTCGGGCGTCCTGGCCGGGTACCCGACGGTGGACATCAAGGTGACCCTGACCTACGGGTCCTACCACGACGTGGACTCCTCTGAGATGGCCTTCAAGATCGCCGGCTCCATGGCCATCAAGAAGGCGGCGAACCTGGCCGACCCGGTGCTCCTGGAGCCGGTGATGGCCGTGGAGGTGACCACACCCGAGGACTACATGGGCGACGTGATCGGCGACCTGTCCTCACGGCGGGGCAAGGTCGAGGGCATGGAGCAGCGGGGGAACAGCCACATCGTCAGGGCGCAGGTACCGCTGAGCGACATGTTCGGCTACGCTACCGACCTGCGCTCGCGCACTCAGGGTCGGGCCACGTACTCGATGCAATTCCACGCCTACAACGAGGTGCCTGAGTCCATCGCCAAGGAGATCATCGCCAAGGCGCGCGGAGAGTAGTCGGGACGGCAGCCACCCGTTCGCGGAGCGCAGTAGCCAGTAGCGCAGTTCCAGTACACGCAGTAGGCAGGACCACCGATACACGAGGAATGACGACAGGCACCCGCCTGCGTCGTGGCGGGCCCGAGGGGGTACCGCCCGAGATCAGGGAGCATTACCCCAGTTATGGCCAAGCAGAAATTCGAGCGGAACAAGCCCCATGTCAACGTGGGCACGATGGGGCACATCGACCACGGGAAGACCACGCTCACCGCGGCCATCACCAAGGTGCTGCACGACAACGACCCGACGACGAATTTCACGCCGTTCGACCAGATCGACAAGGCGCCTGAGGAGAAGCAGCGCGGGATCACCATCTCGATCGCCCATGTGGAGTACGAGACGCCGAATCGCCACTATGCCCACGTCGACATGCCGGGCCACGCCGACTACATCAAGAACATGATCACCGGCGCCGCCCAGGTGGACGGGGCCATCCTCGTGGTCTCGGCGGCCGACGGCCCCATGCCCCAGACCCGCGAGCACGTGCTGCTGGCCCGCCAGGTCGGCGTGCCCTTCATCGTGGTCGCCCTCAACAAGGCGGACACCGTGGATGACGAGGAGCTCCTCGACCTGGTCGAGCTCGAGGTGCGCGAGCTCCTCAACGAGTACGAGTTCCCGGGCGACGACACTCCCATCGTCAGGGTCAGTGCGCTGAAGGCGCTGGAGGGCGACGCCGAGTGGTCGGAGAAGATCACCGAGCTGATGAGCGCGGTGGACACCTACATCCCCGAGCCCGAGCGTGACGTGGAGAAGCCGTTCCTCATGTCGATCGAGGACGTCATGTCGATCACCGGTCGCGGCACCGTGGTCACCGGCAAGGTGGAGCAGGGGATCGTCAAGGTAGGCGAGGAAGTGGAGATCGTCGGCCTGCGGGACACCCAGAAGACGACCGTCACCGGCATCGAGATGTTCCGCAAGCTGCTCGACGAGGGACGCGCCGGCGACAACATCGGGGCCCTGTTGCGCGGGACCAAGAAGGAGGAGGTGGAGAGGGGTCAGGTGCTGTGCAAGCCCGGCTCCATCACCCCCCACACCAAGTTCGAGGCCACGGTGTACGTGCTGAACAAGGAGGAGGGCGGGCGGCACAAGCCCTTCTTCACCAACTATCGCCCGCAGTTCTACTTCCGGACCACCGACGTCACCGGGACCATCTCGCTGCCGGACGGCACCGAGATGGTCATGCCCGGCGACAACACGGAGATGACGGTGGAGCTGGGCAAGCCGATCGCCATGGTCGAGGGTCTGCGGTTCGCCATCCGTGAGGGTGGACGCACGGTGGCCTCCGGTCGGGTCACCAAGATCCTGGCCTAGTCCAGACCTTCCGAACGACACCCACGAGAGGACGCTGTACCCATGGCCGCAGAGGGCCCACGCCAGAAGATCAGGATCCGCCTCAAGGCCTATGATCACGAAATCCTCGATCAGTCGACCGAGAAGATCGTGCAGACCGTCCTGCGGACGCAGGCCAAGGTGCTCGGTCCGGTGCCCCTGCCTACGGAGAAGCACCGCTATACGGTGATCCGCTCTCCCCACAAGTACAAGGACAGCCGGGAGCATTTCGAGATGCGGGTGCACAAGCGGCTGGTCGACATCGTGGAGCACACCCCGAAGACGGTCGACTCACTCCAGAGGCTGGACCTGCCGGCCGGGGTGGATATCGAGATCAAGATCCAGACCGTCTAGCCGGTTCGGAGGCCGGGTCGGGTCCCGAGCCCGACGCTTGGCCCCGTTGTCAGCGCCGGTCCAGTTGGTATACAGTGATCAGTCGGCCCGATTTTGGGCCATTCCATGTGAGTAGGACGTGTTTGAGCGCCCGTGGCTTGTCGGCGGGGACCTCGGACCAAACCAGGCGAGCGCTCCGCTCGGGATCTTCCGAGCGGAGCGTCTGCGTGCAAGCCGATGCCGTTGAACGCACCGGCTATGGCCGGCAGAGTCCGTGTCCAGCAGAGCAGGTTGAGCAGTTGTAACCCATCGGTGCCGGCCGGCACCGATCAGAGCGAAGAGTCGAGACGGAGAAGCTCCAGTGGCCACCAAGGCGATCGTGGGCGAGAAGGTCGGAATGACCCAGATCTGGGACGACCAGCACCGGGCGATACCGGTGACGGTGGTGCGCGTGGCGCCGGTCCGGATCGTGCAGGTCAAGACGCCTGAGCATGAGGGCTACGCCGCGCTCCAAGTGACCTGGGGCCATCGACGCTCGTCCACGCTGACCAAGCCGGAACAGGGCCATTTCGACAGGGCTGGAGTCGATCCCGGGCGGCGCCTGGTGGAGCTCCGCCTCGATGACGCCTCCGACTACGAGGTGGGCCAGGAACTGACCGCCGACCTTCTCCAGGCCGGCGAACTGGTGGACGCCATCGCCGTGTCCAAGGGCAAGGGATTCGCCGGGGGGATGAAACGGCACAACTTCAAGGGCCAGGGCGCTTCGCACGGTAACCACAAGAAGCACCGCTCGCCCGGTTCGATCGGCGCCTGCGCCACCCCCTCCCGGGTCTTCAAGGGAACCCGCATGGCCGGGCGGATGGGCGGCCAGCAGGTGACCACCCTCAATCTCGAGATCGTCCAGGCCGACCCGGAGCGCGAGCTCATCCTGGTCAAGGGGGCGGTGCCCGGGCCGAGGGGCGGGATCGTGGTGCTCCGGGACGCGGTGAAGGCACCCCTGGTCAAAGGGGGGAGGACGTCATGAGCAGTGCCACCGGCGAGGCGATCGATCTCGAGACCGCCAGTCCCGCCCAGATCCGACGGTTCCTCCGCCCCGCGCCCCAGGAGCGAACGGTGACCCGGCGGTCGGGTGACGGCGCTGACCTCGGCGAGGTCGTGCTCGAGCCGTCGATCTTCGGCATCGAGCCCAACCTGGCCGTCCTCCATCAGGTGGTCACGGCCCAGTTGGCCGCGGCCCGGTCGGGAACCCAGTCCACGAAGACCAGGGCCGAGGTTCGCGGCGGCGGGGCCAAGCCCTTCCGGCAGAAGGGCACCGGCCGGGCCCGACAGGGCTCCACCCGATCCCCCCAGTGGGTGGGCGGTGGCGTGGCCCTGGGCCCGAAGCCGCGGTCCTACGCCCAGAAGACACCGAAGAAGATGATTCAACTGGCCCTCCGGTCTGCGTTGTCGGACCGGGCGTCCCAGGGCCGGGTGGCGCTGATCGACGCCTGGACCTTCGACGTGCCGAGCACCAAGGCCGCCCTGGCCGCCCTGGATGCCCTGGGATTGTCGGGTCGGGTCCTGGTCGTGCTGGGGGAGGAGGACGGCTACGCCGATCGGTCCTTCGGCAACCTCTCCGAGATCCAGACCATCGTCGCCGGTGAGTTGAATGCCTACGACATCCTGGTCAACGACTGGGTGGTATTCACCGACGAGACCCTGCCCGGAGGGTCCGGCGCCGACTCGGATGCCGCGCCGGAGGTCACAGGCGGATCGCCGGACGCCGGCAGCGCCCAAACCGAGGAAGGAAGCGGGTCATGAGGGATCCCCACAACGTGCTCATCCGGCCCGTGGTGTCGGAGAAGTCCTATTCGCTCATGGACGACAACGTCTATGTGTTCATCGTGGACCCTTCGGCGACCAAGATCGACGTGCGCCACGCCGTGGAACAGGCCTTCAGCGTGCGGGTGACCAGCGTCAACACCCTCAACCGGAAGGGCAAGACCAAGCGCAACCGCAAGACCAACGGCCTCGGCCATCGTCCCGACACCAAGCGGGCCATCGTCACCCTCCACGAGGGTGACTCGATCGACCTCTTCGAGAACTGAGAGACCGGGACCAGACCATGCCACTTCGCGCACGCAAACCCACCAGCGCCGGCCGCCGCTTCCAGACCGTCTCGGACTTCGCCGAGATCACCCGGGACCGTCCCGAAAAGTCGCTGCTCGCCCCCAAGCCGTCCACCGGGGGCCGCAACAGCCACGGGCGCAAGACCAGCCGCCACCGTGGTGGCGGCCACAAGCAGCAGTACCGGATCATCGACTTCAAGCGGAACAAGGATGGGGTTCCGGCCCAGGTGGCCGCCATCGAGTACGACCCCAATCGCAACGCCCGCATCGCACTGCTCCACTACCTCGATGGCGAGAAGCGCTACATCCTCGCTCCGGCCCAGGTCCAGGTGGGGGATCGCATCCAGTCCGGACAGGGTGCAGAGATCCGGCCGGGGAACGCACTGCCGCTGCGGTTCATCCCGGTCGGCTCTGTGATCCACAACGTCGAACTGCGACCGGGTGGCGGGGGCAAGCTGGCCCGCGGCGCCGGGATGAGCGTGCAGCTGGTGGCCAAGGAAGGGGCCTTCGCCACCCTTCGCCTGCCCTCCACCGAGATGCGCCGGGTGCCCATCGACTGCCGCGGCACGCTGGGCATCGTGGGCAACTCCGAGGCCGAGTTGATCAAGATCGGCAAGGCCGGTCGGAACCGTTGGAAGGGCAAGCGGCCTCAGACCCGGGGCGTGGCCATGAACCCGGTCGACCACCCGCTGGGTGGCGGCGAAGGCAAGACGTCCGGTGGGCGCCACCCGGTGTCTCCGTGGGGCAAGCCCGAGGGTCGCACCCGGGCCCGCAACAAGGACTCCGACAAGATGATCGTCCGCAGGCGCCGCACCCGCGGTGCCCGGCGGTAGGGAAGACAGAGGGAACGCCAGACTATGCCTCGCAGCCTGAAAAAAGGTCCGTTCGTCGACGACCACCTGTTGAAGAAGGTGGATGCCCTCAACGCGGCCGGGGACAAGAAGGTCATCAAGACGTGGTCGCGTCGTTCCACGATCATCCCGGACATGGTGGGTCACACCATCGCCGTCCACGACGGTCGCAAGCACATCCCGGTATACGTGACCGAGTCCATGGTCGGTCACAAGCTCGGGGAATTCGCACCGACCCGGACGTTCAAGTTCCATGCCGGCCAAGAGCGGGCAGGGAGGCGCTGACGTGCCCGGAGCGAAGACCAACGAGCGTGAGGGAACCCGAGCCGTCCTCCGCCACAGCCGGATGTCCGCCTCCAAGGTGCGCCAGGTGCTGGATCTGATCCGGGGCCAGGATGTCGACCGGGCTGCGGAGATCCTCTCGCTGGGTGACCGCGAGGCGGCCGTCACGGTGGGCAAGGTGTTGGCGTCGGCGGTGGCCAACGCCGTCCACAACGACGGGCTCGACGCCGAGGAGCTGTTCGTGTCGGCGTGCTACGCCGACGAAGGCAGCACCCTCAAGCGCTGGCGCCCTCGGGCCCGGGGGCGGGCCACACGGATCCGCAAGCGGACGTCGCACATCACCGTGATCGTCGGCCGGCTACCCGACGATCGGATTGCCCGTCGCCGGGCCCAGCAGGCCGCCACTGGCTCCCAGCGGTCCCGCCGGGTGGCCGGATCCCGTCGCCGCCAGCGGGCGGAGACGGCGGAGTCGACGACGGTGCCCGAAGATCATGACACCGGGGCCGAGGCCTGGTCCGAGGATGCCGTTCACGCCGACGACCTGGTCACCGAGACCGAGGCCGGTCCGCTGGAGGAGTCCGACTTCGACGGCGAGGGCCCCGATGCCGAGGGCGACGACGAGGCAGAAGCCACCGACGGGTCAGAGGCCACCGGCGAAGCAGAAGAGACGGACACGACCGACGAGACAGACGCCGACGACGGAGCAGACGGCGACGGAGCAGACGACGAAACAGACGGCGGATCTGCCGGAGAGAAGGACAAGTAATGGGCCAGAAGGTCAACCCCTACGGGTTTCGACTCGGCGTGACCACCGATTGGAAGTCGCGCTGGTTCGAGGAGCGCAACTACCAGAACTGCGTGATCGAGGACTGGGAGATCCGTGACTACCTGATGTCACAGCTCGAGTCGGCGGCCGTCAGCCGAATCGAGATCGAACGCACCCGTGATCGGTTGCGCGTGGACATCCACACCGCCCGACCGGGAATCGTCATCGGCCGGCGGGGTGCCGAGGCGGACCGGTTGAAGAAGAAGATCGAAGAGATCACCGGTCTGAACAACCGGATCCAGCTCAACATCCAGGAGATCAAGCAGCCCGAGCTCGACGCCGCCCTGATCGCCCAGGGGATCTGCGACCAGCTGGCCCGACGGGTGGCCTTTCGCCGGGCCATGAAGCGGTCGATCCAGACCGTGCAGAAGGCGGGCGCCCTCGGTGTTCGGGTGCAGTGCTCGGGCCGACTGGGTGGCTCCGAGATGTCGCGCAAGGAGTCCTACCGGGAGGGTCGGGTCCCCCTGCACACCCTCCGGGCCGACATCGACTACGGCTTCCGCGAGGCGAAGACGACCTTCGGCCGGATCGGGGTGAAGGTGTGGATCTACAAGGGGGACATCCTCCCCTACAAGATCTCCACTGAGGACAAGATCACCCGTGAGGCAGCCATGGCCGTGGGCGAGACGTCGGGCCAGGGGGGCGATGCGCCCCGCCGTCTGATCACCGCCGGAGGAGGCCGCCGCCGCGCCGAACAGGGTGCGCCCGGCAGCGTGGTGACCGTCGACCCCGACTCCACCGGCGAGACGGAGATCCCCGAGGGCCTGGTCGACCGGTCCGCCGCCGACATCGCCGCCCCGCCCGCAGTACCGGACGAGCTGGAGCGCATCCTCAGCGAGGACGAGGAGATCGAGCGCCGGACCCGCGAGCACCACGAGACGCCGCACTTCCGCAAGGAGGTCGACTGACATGTTGATGCCCAGGAAGGTCAAGCACCGCAAGCAGCAGCGGGGCCGGATGAGCGGTAAGGCCAAGGGCGGCAGCGACGTCACCTTCGGCGACTTCGGCATCCAGGCCATGGAGCCGGCCTGGTTGACGGCGCGCCAGATCGAAGCCGCCCGTATCGCCATGACCCGGCACGTCAAGCGCGGCGGCAAGGTGTGGATCCGGGTGTTCCCCGACCGGCCCGTGACCCAGAAGCCGGCGGAGACCCGTATGGGGTCGGGCAAGGGCAACCCCGAGCACTGGGTGGCCGTGGTCAAGCCGGGCCGAATCCTGTTCGAGCTGGCCGGTGTCGAGCCGGAGCTGGCCCGGGAGGCCATGGACCGGGCCATCCAAAAGCTGCCGTTCAAGGCCCGCTTCGTCATCCGGCCCGGCACCCACGGCACGCCTGAGGTGCAGGTCTGATGGCCACCGCGGCAGAGATCTCCGAATTCGACACCGATGAGCTCGAGCGCCAGCTCGGTGAGACCCGGCGCGAGCTGTTCAACCTGAGATTCCAGCTGGCCACCGGCCAGCTGGACAACTTCTCGCGTATCAACCACGTGCGCAAGGACGTCGCCCGGATGATGACGGAGCTGCGGACCCGGGAGATCGCCGAGGCCGAGGGAATGGCCATGGACGAGCTTCCCGCCCACCAGGCGGCGGCGCGCCGCCGCTCAGAGGACGAGGCGCTCGGGCGCGACAGGAGCACCGCTTCGGAGCGTCGAGCCGCATCCCGGGCCGAGGCGGAGCAGGGCGAGGATGACGATGCCGTCGAGCCGATCGATGAGGACGAGCTGGCCGAGGAAGTGGCCGATGACGACGGCATGCCCGTTGCCCACGGTGTGGACGACCCAGAGGAGAAGAGCTGATGGCTGACGAACAGGTCGTCGAGGAGAGCCGGGCCAACGCCCGCAAGGTCCGCGAGGGGCTGGTGGTCTCCGATGCCATGGAGGCCACCGTGGTGGTGGCGGTGGTCGAACGGGTCCGTCACCCCCGTTACGGCAAGACCGTGCAGCGGACCAAGCGGCTCTATGTCCACGACGGTGAGAACGCGGCCAAGGTGGGAGACCGGGTCCGGGTCGTCGAGACGCGTCCCCTGTCCAAGCTCAAGCGCTGGCGGCTCTCCGAGGTCCTGGAGCGTGCTCGATGATCCAACAGGAATCCCGCCTTCGGGTGGCGGACAACTCCGGGGCCAAGGAGGTCCTCTGCATCAAGGTGCTCGGCGGCTCTCGCCGTCGGTACGCCTCGATCGGGGACACCTTCGTGGCCACGGTCAAAGACGCCATCCCCGGAGCGGCAGTGAAGAAGGGCGACGTGGTCAAGTGCGTCGTCGTGCGCACGAAGAAGGAGAAGCGCCGTCCCGACGGCAGCTACATCCGATTCGACGAGAACGCCGCAGTACTGATCAACGATCAACAGCAGCCACGCGGGACCCGCATCTTCGGCCCGGTTGGCCGCGAGTTGCGAGACAAGCGCTTCATGCGCATCGTCTCGCTGGCCCCGGAGGTGTTGTAGATGCGAATTCGCAAGGGAGACAAGGTTCAGGTGCTGTCGGGCAAGGACCGGGGCAAGCAGGCCCACGTGGTGCGGGCCATCCCCTCGGAGGGGACGGTCATCGTCGAGGGGGTGCACGTGGCCAAGCGCCACGCCAAGCCCACTCGCGCCACCATGCAGGGTGGCGTCATCGACAAGTTCATGCCGGTGTCGGTGTCCTCGGTGGCCATCGTCTGCGGCTCGTGCGGGCCGACCCGGATCGGGATGCGCATCGACGAGCAGGGACGCAAGCTGCGGGTATGCAAGAAGTGTGGAGCCGATCTGTGATGGCCACCGCCACCGTCGCCAGCCGCCCTCGGCTCAAGGAGCAGTATGACAGCCGGGTCCGGGCCGAGCTCAAGGAGGCCCTGGGCCTGGACAACATCATGGAGGTGCCACGGCTCTCCAAGATCGTCATCAACATGGGCGTCGGCCGGGCCACCCAGCAGAAGTCCCTGATCGAGGGGGCCATGCGCGACCTCGAGATCATCGCCGGCCAGAAGCCGGTGGTGACCCGGGCCAAGAAGTCCATCGCCTCCTTCAAGCTGCGCGAAGGACAGGAGATCGGCGCCAAGGTGACCCTGCGCGGTGACCGGGCCTGGGAGTTCCTCGATCGGTTGCTGGCCATGGCCATCCCCCGCATCCGGGACTTCCGAGGGCTCTCCCCCCGCTCGTTCGACGGGCACGGCAACTACACCTTCGGGGTCACCGAGCAGCTGATCTTCCCCGAGATCGACTACGACCGCATCGACACCACCAGAGGCATGGACATCACCATCGCCACCACCGCACGCACCGACGAAGAGGGCCGAGCATTGCTGGCCGCCTTCGGCTTCCCGTTCCGACAGGAGAACCAGTAACCCCATGGCGAAGAAGGCTTTGATCGAAAAGCAGCAGCGCACGCCCAAGTTCAAGGTGCGCGGGTACACCCGATGCCGTCGGTGCGGCCGACCCAAGGCGGTGTACCGCAAGTTCGGCCTGTGCCGGATCTGCCTGCGGACGATGGTCCACGCCGGCGAGATTCCCGGCGTCACGAAGGCCAGTTGGTGAGAGGAGGCAACCGACGATGACGATGACTGACCCCATTGCCGACATGCTCACCCGCATCCGGAACGCCAACACCGCACACTTCGACACGGTCAAGATGCCCGGCTCGAAGCTCAAGGAATCGTTGGCCGCCATTCTGGTGGACGAGGGTTACATCGGCGGCTACCAGGTGAACGAGGATCCGAGCCGGCCAGGCAAGACCCTCGAGATCACCATGAAGTACTCGCCCGACCGCGAACGGACCATCTCCGGCATCAAGCGGGTGTCCAAGCCCGGCCTGCGCATCTACGCACGTGCCGACAAGATGCCCCGTGTCCTCGGAGGTCTGGGCGTGGCGGTGGTCTCGACGTCCAAGGGCCTGATGACCGACCGTGAGGCCCGCAAGCGCCGCATGGGGGGAGAGGTGCTCTGCTATGTCTGGTAGCCACACCGCTGCGTCCGATGGCCGCGCCGCGCCGGTCGGCCTCGCTGTCGGAGGTACCCGCTGATGTCGCGCGTCGGACGCTCCCCGATCACCGTCCCCTCCGGGGTGTCGGTGGCGGTGGGAGACGACAACACCGTCACGGTCAAGGGGCCCCAGGGCGAGCTGGCCCGGGCGGTACCCGCCGCCATCAGCATTCGCCAGGATGGCGATAGCCTGGTGCTCGAGCGGCCCGATGACCAGCGCCAGAACCGGGCCCTGCACGGCCTGACCCGGTCGTTGGTGGCCAACATGGTGGCCGGCGTCACCGCGGGCTTCTCCAAGGAGCTCGAGATCGTGGGCGTCGGATACCGCGCCATCCCCAAGGGTCCGTCGGCCCTCGAGCTGGCCCTCGGGTTCTCCCACCCGGTCAATGTCACGGCGCCGGACGGGGTCACCTTCGAGGTTCCCTCCGCCACCAGGATCATCGTCAAAGGGATCGACAAGGAACGAGTCGGCCAAGTGGCCGCCGACATCCGCAAGCTGCGCAAGCCGGAGCCCTACAAGGGCAAAGGCGTGCGCTACCTCGGCGAGCGGGTCGTGCGCAAGGCCGGGAAGGCAGCCAAGTAATGGCACGCACTGAACACAAACTGGAGCTCCGCCGCCGGCGGCACGCCCGCGTTCGCCGACGGGTGCACGGATCGGCGGCGCGCCCGCGCCTGGCCGTCTTCCGCTCCAACAAGCACATCTCTGCCCAGTTGATCGACGACGACGCCTGCCGCACCCTGGCCGCAGCCTCGTCCATCGAGGGCGAACTGCGTGGGGCGCCGGGCGGGAACATCGACGCCGCAGCCAGCGTGGGCAAGCTGGTGGCGGCGCGGGCCAAGGAGGCCGGTATCTCGACCGCGGTGTTCGACCGCGGCGGTTTCGCCTATCACGGGCGGGTGGCCGCCCTGGCCGACGCTGCCCGTGCAGAAGGACTGGAGTTCTGAGGACCATGGCCATGAACGAGTTGCAGTACGAAGAGCGCACCATCCGGGTCAACCGGGTGTCCAAGGTGGTCAAGGGCGGCCGCCGGTTCTCCTTTGCCGCCCTGATGGTGGTGGGCGACGGCAACGGCAAGGTGGGCCTGGGCTACGGGAAGGCCAAAGAGGCCGGGCTGGCCGTGCAGAAGGGCATCGAGGAGGCGCGCAAGAACATGTTCGACGTGCCGCTGGCCGGGTCGACCATCACCCATCCGATCGTGGGGGAGAGCGGGGCAGGGCGGGTCATGTTGAAGCCTGCGGCCCCCGGCACCGGGGTCATCGCCGGTGGGGCGGCACGGGCCATCCTCGAGATGGCCGGCATCCGCGACATCCTGGCCAAGTCCCTCGGGTCCTCCAACGGCATCAACGTCGCCCATGCCACCATCGCCGGCCTGAAGGGCCTCAAGCGACCCGACGAGATCGCCGCCCTCCGCGGCAAGCCGGTCGAGGAGGTGGTCCCGGCGGCCATGCTCCGGGCCTATCGCGAACGGCGGCGCGAGGGCGACCTGTTCACGGAGGTGAGTTGACGTGAGCGCCTCTGCGTCCGCTGACAAGTCCGCCACCACGGCCTGGCTGCGGGTCACCCAGGTCAGGTCCGCCATCGGCACCAAGCCCAAGCACCGGGGCACCCTGCGGGCCCTGGGTCTGCGGGGCATCGGGCGCACCAACGTGCTGCCCGACCGCCCGGAGATCCATGGAATGCTTGCCCGCGTTCCCCACCTGGTGGTCGTCACGCCCGCCAGTCAAGACGAGAAAGGTTGACCATGAAGGTCCATGAGCTCCGCCCGCCTGCAGGGTCCACGCGCCCCCGTCGGCGGGTGGGACGCGGTATCGGAGGCAAGGGCGGCAAGACCGCCGGCCGTGGCACCAAGGGTCAGGGAGCCCGCGACACCATCCCCATGGGATTCGAGGGCGGCCAGCTTCCCCTGCTGCAACGCATCCCCAAGCTGCGCGGCTTCAAGAACCCGTTCCGCATCGAGTACACCCCGGTGAACGTCGGTGCGTTGGCGGGGATCGAAGCCGATTCGATCGACGTGGCCGGACTGGTGGATCTCGGCCTGGCCGGCCAGGGCGAGCTCGTCAAGATCCTGGGCGGGGGGGAGCTGTCCCGGGCCATCAGGGTGGAGGCGCACGCCTTCTCCAAGTCGGCTGCGGCGGCGATCACCGGGGCGGGCGGATCCATCACCGTGGTACCCCTGCCCTTCGGCCACAACCGCCCGCCGGCCCAGGGCAACGCCCTCACCAACCGGTAGCATCGGCCCACCGCGGCGTCGAGGAGCCCCATGCTCGCCAGTCTGGCCAACATCTTTCGGATCCCAGACCTTCGCAAGAAGGTCCTCTTCACGCTGACCATCATCGGCCTCTACCAGTTCGGGGCCAACGTACCGGCCCCCTTCGTCAACTTCTCCAAGATCGCTCAGCTCACGGCGGCGTCGAAGTCATCGGGTGTGCTGGGCTTTCTCAACCTGTTCTCCGGTGGGGCGCTCACCCGCATGGCCGTGTTCGGGCTGGGCATCATGCCCTACATCACCTCGAGCATCATCATCCAGCTGTTGGCCACGGTCATCCCCAAGCTCGAGCAGTGGCGGGACCAGGGGGCCATCGGCCAGAAGAAGCTCACCCAGACCACCCGGTACCTGACGGTGGCGCTGGCCCTGATGCAGTCGACCGGACTGGTCTACCTGTTCCACAAGGGCGGGGGCGGGCTGTTCGGCAGCAACCAGAACGTCGACCTCATCCTCAACTACTCGGTCTGGCGGGGCGCCTTCATCGTCCTCACCCTGACCGCCGGTACGGCCTTCGTGATGTGGCTGGCCGAGCTCATCACCCAGCGCGGCATCGGACAGGGCATGTCCATCCTCATCTTCGCCAACGTGGTCGCCGGCATCCCCTCGGGGCTGAATACCGTCCTCCAGGAGGGGGGGAAGGTCAAGTTCTCGGTGATCCTCCTGGTGTCGCTGGCCCTCCTCGTGTTGATCGTCTTCGTCGACCAGGGCCAGCGGCGCATCCCGGTCACCTTCGCCAAACGGGTGGTCGGCCGCAAGATGTACGGCGGCTCGAGCACCTACATCCCGCTGAAGGTGAATCAGGCCGGAGTGATCCCGATCATCTTCGCCAGCTCGGTGCTGTACATCCCGGTGCTCCTGTCGAACATCATCCCGTCCTCGGCCTTCCGGAGCTGGGTCAATCACAACGTTACGCCGACCAGCGTGTTCTACATCCTCACCTACTTCATCTTCATCCTCCTCTTCACCTTCTTCTACGTCTATGTCGCCTTCGACCCCCATCAACAGGCCGACATCATCCGCAAGCAGGGCGGGTACATCCCCGGGATCCGCCCCGGGCACCCGACCGAGCGGTACCTCGCCCACATCCTCAATCGGATCACCTGGCCGGGGGCGTTGTTCCTCGGGGCGGTCGCCGTGACCCCGTCGTTGCTGATGGCCGCCTGGAACATCACCAGCTATCCCTTCTACGGAACGACCCTCCTGATCGCTGTGGGCGTGGCACTCGAAACGATGAAGCAGATCGACAGCCAGCTCATGATGCGAAACTACGAGGGCTTCCTCAAGTAGGTGGTACCCGGAGCCAGGCTCGTTGTCCTCGGCAAACAGGGGGCAGGCAAGGGGACGCAGTGTGTGCGACTCTCGCACCACTATGTCGTGCCGCACGTGTCGACGGGGGACATGTTGCGCGCCGCGGTCAAGCAGGGGACGCCCATGGGCCTCAAGGCCAAGGACCAGATGGACGGTGGAGAGCTGCTCGGGGACGACCTGATCATGGAGATGGTGGCCGAGCGGCTCGGGGAGAGCGACGTCCGGGCCCGGGGTTTCGTGCTGGACGGCTGCCCGCGCACGGTGACCCAGGCCGAGGGTCTGGCCGCCATCCTGGCCCCGTACGACCTCGACCTGGCCATCGACATCGAGATCCACACCACCCAGGTACTCCGCCGTCTGGCCGCCCGCCGGGTGTGCGTCGACTGCGGAGCCAACTACTCGCTCTCGTCGCCCCCACTGATCAATTGGACCTGCGATGTGTGTGGTGGCGAGGTGGTGCAGCGTGAGGACGACACCGAAGAGGCCATCGAGCGTCGTCTGCAGCTCTACGAGCGCCAGACCGCCCCCCTCATCGACTGGTACCGGGCCCGGGGCCAACTCGAGTCCGTCCCCGGCACCGGATCGCCCGACGCCGTCACCCGCCGGATGGTCAAGGTCATCGAAGAACAGCGCCAGAAGGGGAGCGGGTTCTGATGCGGCGCAATGCCGACGAGCTGGCCAAGATGCGCAGGGCCGGGAGGGTGGTGGCGGAGATACACGAGGCCACCCGGGCCGCCATCCGGCCGGGCATCTCCACCGCGGACATCGACCAGGTGGCCAGAGACGTGCTCGACCGACGCGGCGCCGGCTCGAACTTCCTCAACTACCACGGATTCCCGGCGGTGGTCTGCACCTCGCCCAACTCGATGATCGTCCACGGCATCCCCTCCCCCACGGTGATCCTCGACGAGGGGGACATCATCTCGGTCGACTGCGGAGCCATCATCGAGGGCTACCACGGAGACGCCGCCTACACGATGGGGGTGGGCGAGGTGTCCGCCGAGGCGACCAGGCTCATGGAGGTCACCGAGCGGAGCCTGATGGCGGGCATCGACCAGTTGCGGCCGGGCAATCGCCTGCACGAGGTGGGGCGGGCCGTCCAGGAGGTGGCCGAGGCGGCCGGGTTCTCGGTGGTCCGCGAGTACGTCGGGCACGCCATCGGCACCGCCATGCACGAGGAGCCCCAGGTGCCCAACTACTGGCCTGGGTCCCCGGGTCCCACCCTCAAGTCGGGGATGGTCTTCGCCGTCGAGCCGATGATCAACGCGGGGACGGCGGCAACGGTCCAGCTCGACGACGGCTGGAGCGTGGTCACCGCCGACGGGCGGCTTTCCGCCCACTTCGAGCACACCATCGCCGTGACCGATGACGGCCCGGTGGTGTTCACCGTCCTCTGAGCCCGCCGTTGCGGGCGATCTGCCGGTCGAACTGGCAATTTGGCGCCGAGGGGCTACACTGGTCGTTCGGCTGGCCACGGTTGTGTGGTGGCTGTGCCGATCCCGCTCATGGAGGCGCTCCGTAGGTGTGCCCCCGACTGCGGTGCGGACGGTCGACGACCTCGTCGCCCGTGGCGCACGCCGGCCCCCGGGTCGAGCGGACGAGAACGACAGAATATCGAGGAGATTCACCTGCCCAAGCCCAAGGAAGATGCCATCGTGCTGGAGGGCACGGTCGTTGAGCCCCTACCGAATGCCATGTTTCGCGTAGAGCTCGAGAACGGACACAAAGTACTGGCTCACAGTTCCGGAAAGATGCGGATGCACCGCATCCGCATCCTCCCCGGGGACAAGGTGCAGGTGGAGATCACGCCCTATGACCTGGCCCGAGGGCGGATCACCTACCGTTACAAATAGTCCGGACGGGCGGTTCCGGATCACGGCTTCTGGTCGGACGAGCCCCTAGCCGACAAGGAGCGCGGGGGTCGCCGCACCCCGTGCAGGTCGGAGAAGCCAGGGCGGGGACCAACGGAAGCGATGCGAGAGTACGAGACAAGGACGACAACGTGAAGGTTCGACCCAGCGTCAAGCCGATGTGTGAGAAGTGCAAGGTGATCCGCCGGCACCGGCGGGTCATGGTCATCTGCGAGAACCCGCGCCACAAGCAGCGGCAGGGTTGACGGTCGCGGATCAGGCGTAAGAGAGAAGGAAGAACACGTGGCCCGCATTTCAGGCGTGGACATCCCCCGTGAGAAGCGGTTGGAGATCGCGCTCACCTATATCTTCGGCATCGGCCGGACCACCTCGCAGCAGATCTGCGCCGCCACCGACACCAGTCGGGACACGCGGGTGCGCGACCTCACCGACGAGGAGGTGACCCGGCTCCGCAACTACATCGATGCCAACCTCCAGGTCGAGGGCGATCTGCGACGCGACGTGTCCCAGGACATCAAGCGCAAGATGGAGATCGGTTGCTACCAGGGCATCCGCCACCGCAAGGGCCTCCCGGTCCACGGCCAGCGCACCCACACCAACGCACGCACCCGCAAGGGACCGAAGAAGACGGTTGCCGGAAAGAAGAAGGTCCGCAAGTAATGGCCAAGACGACCAAGCCGGCCACCACCCGGCGCCCCCGCAAACGCGAGCGAAAGAACATCACGTTCGGCGTTGCCCACATCAAGAGCTCGTTCAACAACACCATCGTCTCCATCGCCGACCCGGAAGGCAACGTGCTGGCCTGGGCCTCCGCCGGAAACGTCGGGTTCAAGGGATCGCGGAAGTCCACCCCCTTCGCCGCCCAGCTGGCTGCCGAGCAGTGCGCCAAGAAGGCCATGGAGCACGGCGTGCGCCGTGTCGACGTGCTGGTCCGGGGACCCGGTTCGGGTCGTGAGACCGCCATCCGTTCGTTGGCCGCCGCCGGCATCGAGGTGGCCGGCATCAAGGACGTGACCCCTATTCCCCACAATGGCTGCCGCCCCAAGAAGCGGCGCCGGGTCTAGGGCCGGACGAAGGGACGAAAGGTTCACCTATGGCTCGTTACACCGGACCGGTCTGTCGGCTCTGCCGCCGGGAGCGCACCAAGCTCTTCTTGAAGGGCGAGCGCTGCTATTCGATGAAGTGCCCTGTTTCCGAGGCGGTCACCGACCGGCACAGCCGGGCCTACCCGCCGGGCGAGCACGGCCGCGACCGGATGCGCCAGGGATCCGAATACCTGGGCCAGCTGCGTGAGAAGCAGAAGGCCCGGCGGATCTACGGCCTGCTGGAGCGGCAATTCCACAACCTCTACGTGGAGGCCAGCCGGGCCCCCGGGATCACCGGCGAGAACCTGCTACGGATGCTGGAGCAGCGCCTCGACAACGTGGCCTTCCGCGCCGGATGGGGAGCCAGCCGCTCCCAGGCGCGCCAGTTCGTCCGCCACGGCCACGTGCTGGTCAACGGCAAGCGGGTGACCATCCCGAGCTACCGGGTGCGCCAGGGCGACGTGGTCGCCCTCAAGCCCTCCTCCCGGGAGTTGTTCCACGTGCGCCGCAACATGGACACCCTCGACCGGCAGCTGCCGCCCTGGCTGGAGACCGTCGGTGACCGCTTCGAGGTGAGGGTCTTCGCCCTCCCCTTGCGTGAGCACATCGACGAGCCGGTCCAAGAGCAGCTCATCGTGGAGCTCTACTCCAAGTAGCCGAACGTCTGGCCGACCGCCGGGCTGCCGCCTCTCCGACCACCTAGACCCCACCGACCCAGACCCCCGACCACCCACTACCACCCTGCGCATCAGACTGCCGAGGAGCCACGATCAGCATGCTCATCATCCAACGACCCACCGTCGAATCCATCGGTGAAGAAGAGAACAACCGCCAGAAGTTCGCGGTCGGGCCTCTCGACCCGGGCTTCGGACACACGCTGGGCAACTCCCTGCGCCGCACCTTGTTGTCCTCCATACCGGGCGCCTCCATCACCCAGGTGCGATTTGACGACGCCCTCCACGAGTTCACCACCCTGCCGGGCGTGAAGGAGGACGTGACCGATCTCATCCTCAACCTCAACGACCTCCTGTTCCGGGTGCACAGCGACGAGCCGGTGACCATCCGACTCGACAAGCGCGGCCCCGGGGATGCCACCGCGGGCGACCTGCAGGTCACCGCCGACGTCGAGGTCCTCAGCCCCACCCAGCACATCGCCTCCCTCAACGGCAAGGGCCGACTGGCGGTCGATCTCACCGTCGAGCGTGGCCGGGGCTATCTGTCCGCCGACAAGAACAAGCGCTCCACCATCATCGGGGTGATCCCGGTCGACGCCATCTTCTCCCCCGTGCGCAGGGTGGCGTTCACGGTGGAGCCGGTCCGGGTGGAGCAGTCCACCGACTTCGACCGACTGGTGCTCGAGATCGAGACGGACGGATCGCTGACCCCCCGCGAGGCCCTGGCCTCGGCCGGAGACACGCTCCGGACCCTGGTCGGCCTGGTCGCCGACCTGGAGGACGAGCCGATGGGCCTCGAGCTCGGCGAGGTGGGCACCGTGGGCACCGGTTCCCCGGACCTGGACCTCCGCATCGAGGACCTCGACCTCACGGAGCGCCCTCGCAATTGCCTCAAGCGGGCGCAGATCAACACCATTGGCGAGTTGGTCGACCGGACCCTCGACGACCTGCTCAACATCACCAACTTCGGGCAGAAGTCGCTCGATGAGGTCCTCCAGAAGCTCGACGAGCGGGGCTTGTCCCTGCGGGTCAAGGACTGAGGCCACCCCATGCTCGGCACTCCGAAGAAAGGTCGTCGCCTCGGGGGCAGTGCGGCCCACCAGAAGGCCATGATGGGGAACCTGGTGGCCTCGCTCATCGCCGCTGAGTACCTGGTGACCACGGAAGCCAAGGCCAAGGCCCTCCGCCCGGTGGCCGAGAAGGTCATCACCGCGGCCGCCAAGGGCGGCGTGGCCCGCCAGCGCAACGTGGTGGCGTTCATCCGGGACAAGGACATGGCCCAGAAGCTCTTTGCGGAGATCGGCCCCCGATACGCCGAGCGCCAGGGCGGCTACACCCGGATCCTGAAGCTGGGCAATCGGCTGGGCGACAACGCGCCGATGGCCCGCATCGAATTGGTGTGAGCCCGGCCCCCCGATCCGGGGGGTCGGGAGCCGACTCCGTCCGCTGGCGAATGAAGGTCGCCTACGACGGCTCGGGCTTCCGCGGGTTTGCCGCCCAGGACGGACAGCCGACGGTCGCCGGAGCGCTCACCGAGGCACTCGGACGCGCACTCCGCACCACCGTGTCCCTGACCTGCGCCGGGCGCACTGACGCCGGGGTCCATGCCCTCGACCAGGTGGTCCACTTCGACCTCCCGACCGAGACCGCCGCCTCACTCGACCCTGCCGGAGTGGTCAGGTCGTGCAACAGCCAACTGGGTCCGGCCGTCGTTGTCCGCCAGGTCGAGGTGGCGCCGGTGGGCTTCGACGCCCGTCACTCGGCCACCGCCCGGCGCTACCGCTACCTGGTGGTGAACGCCCCGGTGGGCGACCCCTTGCTCTCCGGGGTGGCCTGGCATGTGGCTGACCCCCTCGATCTGCGCTCGATGGTGGCCGCGGCCGACGCCCTCCTCGGCCAACACGACTTCCGGGCCTTCTGCCGGCGGATGCCGGGCACCGCGCCGGACGACCCCATCCGTCGCCGGGTGATCGACGCCCGTTGGAGTGAGCTGAGCGCATCGGAGGGCGTGGAACCCGGGACCCGTCGGCTCGCCCCTCCGTCGCCGGGGTCGACCCCCGCCCTGGTCCCGGCAGTGGGGCGCCTCCTCGCCTTCGAGATCGAGGCCAACGCCTTCTGCCACCAGATGGTGCGCTCGCTGGTCGGCACCCTGGTCGACGTCGGCCGCGGGAAGAAGCGTGCGTCGGACATCATGTGGATCCTGCGCTCGGCCGATCGTCAGCAGGCCTCCCAGCCGGCTCCTCCCCATGGCCTGACCCTGACGGCCGTCCGTTACGGGTCGTGACCGGCCCGTTCAAGGCGGCGCGGTCCCGCGCCACCAGCCGGACCCGGTGCCGTTACGCTGTGCCTACCCTCTGACAACCAGGACTGGTCACCATGCGCCATCGCAACAACACCGACGACCGATTCCTTGCCGCACACGCCGACGTGGACGCGCTCCTCCAGCGGCTGAGCCACGACGTGTCCACGCTCGAGGACCAGGGCGACCCGGTCAACCGGCAGGCGCTGGCCGACGCCGGAGAGCGTTACGAAACGGCCGAAGTCCAGTTCGGCAAGGCCCAGAGCGTCGGGGAGCTGCAGGTGGCGCGCTCCATCGTCGTCGAGGGTCTGCAGTCCACCCGGGGGGTGCGTACCCGGCTGGGTTTCGATCCCGGACCCGAGCCGGCACCGCCTGCGGTCACAGAGCCGGCTGCTGAGGAGTCCCACCACTCGTGGGCCGAGGGCCTGACCCACTCGAGGGGCGGCCTGGGTACCGCGCTGGGTGCGGGTGCTGCCGGAGGCCTCCTCGGGTTGCTCGGAGGGAGCGTGCTCGGCGAGGTCATGGGCGACGGGGACGGCGGTGGTGGCTGGGGCGATGGCGGAGGCTGGGACAACGGTGGGGGGGACTGGGGGGACTGACCCCCTGCCCGACCGGGCGCCCTGGCTTGCCCATCAGCCCTTTTGGCCCTATCCTGGGCAGTCGCCGGGATGGGACCTGGTCAGCCTGCTGGAGGGTGTGAACCCTGCTCGGAGGCCGTCCGGATGGCGGCAGCCACACGCCCCGCACCTGCCGGTGCCCGACACCCAGCTTCACGAAGAAGGAATTCCCGTGCGCACGTTCTCACCCAAGCCCGCCGATATCACCCGCGCCTGGCACATCGTCGACGCCGACGGCCTGGTGCTCGGCCGTCTGGCCACCGAAGTGGCTTCGGTGTTGCGCGGCAAGCACAAGCCGACCTTCACTCCCAACACAGACATTGGTGACCACGTCATCGTGGTCAACGCCGACAAGGTGGTGCTGACCTCCGCCAAGGCGGAGACCAAGATGGCCTACCGGCACAGCGGTTACCCGGGCGGTCTCAAGGCCACCAGCTTCAGCCACCTGTTGATCGACCGCGCCGATGACGTGGTCCGGAACGCAGTAACCGGGATGCTCCCGAAGAACCGGCTGGGTCGCCAGATGGCCACCAAGCTGAAGGTCTATCGGGGTGCGGATCATCCGCATGCCGCACAGTCCCCCGAACCCCTGGAGCTCCCGGGCGCCCGCCGCACCGCGTCGGCCCGGAGCGGTGCGTGAGCGCCCCCGCCGACCAGGCACCCACCGAATCGATCCCGAGGAGCCCTGCTGTGGCCAACACCGCCCCAACCTGCCAGACCACCGGACGCCGCAAGCGAGCCGTGGCCCGGGTGAGGATCCGCCCCGGCCAGGGGGCGATCACCGTGAACACGCAGAAGTTCGAGGACTACTTCACGTCGGCAACCCACCGGATGATCGTCACCGAGCCCCTGCGGCTGACGGAGACGACCGAATCGTGGGACATCGATGTCACCATTGACGGCGGTGGCGTCTCCGGCCAGGCGGGTGCGTTCCGGCTGGGCATCGCCCGGGCGCTGTGCGAGCTCGATCCCGAGCTGCGGGCCTCGCTCAAGAAAGCCGGATTCCTCACCCGCGACTCGCGGGAGAAGGAGTCGAAGAAGTACGGCCTGAAGAAGGCTCGCAAGGCTCCCCAGTACTCCAAGCGGTAACCCGGTGGTCAGAACCAGGTTCGGCACGGACGGCGTGCGGGGTGTCGCCAACGTCGAACTGACTCCAGAGTTGGTCCTGGCCCTCGGCCGGGCGATCGCCCGGACCATCAGCGCCGAGACGTTCCTGATCGGTCGGGACACGCGGCGATCGGGGCTCATGCTCCAGGCCGCGCTGTCCGCCGGGCTCGCCAGTGAGGGGGCTGGCGTGGTCGATGTCGGGGTGCTGCCCACCCCCGCCCTGGCCTGGCTGTCGGCCACTCGGGATGCGCCGGCCATCGTGATCTCCGCCTCCCACAATCCCTTTGCCGACAACGGGATCAAGCTGTTTGCCGCGGGCGGTGCCAAGCTGGGCGCCGACACCGAATCGGCCATCGAGGACGAGCTCGAGCGCATTCTCGATCCTTCGATCAAGGGCCCCCGCAGCCTCGAGGGTCACGGCGTCGGCAGCCTGGTCACCGAATCGGGCCTCGGAGAGTCCTATGTCGAGCACCTGGGCACGCTGGTGGAAGGCCGCCGCCTGGACGGGATCCGGCTGGTCGTCGACAGCGCCAACGGAGCCGCGTCGGAGCTGGCCGCCAGTGTCTTTGAGCGCCTGGGCGCCGAGGTGGTGGCCATCGGGTGCGACCCGGACGGGACCAACATCAATGCCGGGTGTGGTTCGACGTCCACCGAGACACTGGCCAGCGCGGTGGTGGAGCACGAGGCCGACCTGGGGCTGGCCCTCGACGGGGACGCCGACCGACTGCTGGCGGTTGACGGGAACGGCGCGCCGGCCAACGGCGACGAGCTGCTCGCCCTCTTCGCGCTCGACCTGGCCGAACGGGGCCAGTTGGCCGGCAATACGGTGGTGGTGACCGTCATGACCAACCTGGGATTCCGGCTGGCTATGGGGCAGCGGGGCATCCTGGTGAAGGAGACGGCCGTCGGCGACCGCCACGTGCTGGCGGCCCTCGACCAGGACGGCTTCGCCCTCGGTGGCGAGCAGTCCGGCCACATCATCTTCCGACGGCTGGCCACCACCGGCGACGGGCTGCTCTCCGGTCTCATCCTGGCCGACCTGATGACCCGGGCGGGCAAGCCGCTGGCCGAGCTGTTGGACGGGTTGGTGGCCCGGGTCCCCCAGGTACTGGTGAACGTGCCCGTCCCCAACACCGAGTTGTTGGACGGCGCCGAGGCGGTGTGGTCGGCGGTCGCCGAGGAGGAGGCCAGGCTCGGTGACGCCGGGCGGGTGCTGCTGCGGCCCAGTGGGACCGAGCCGCTGGTACGGGTCATGGTCGAGGCCGACGGTGACGGCGTGGCCGAGGAGATCGCCCAGCGCCTCAGCACGCTGGTCGGGTTCGAATTGAGGTCGGCCGCCGCCACCCGCGGTTGACCGGGACGGGCGGTGGGCGCCCGGCCGGTCCGTCCACGGGGCACAGGACGGGTCTACGGCAGGCCTCCTGGAGCCGCCGGCGCGCGCCGGGACACTAGCCTGGAGGGTCATGTGCGGCATTATCGGGATCACCACCGGCGCGGCCGCCGTGCGTGCGGATCCCGGTGCAGCCTCCGGCGACACTTTCGTCGACGATGCGAGCGAGCACGACGGGATCCTCGGGGTCCTCCTCGAAGGCTTGGCCCGCCTCGAGTACCGGGGATACGACTCTGCCGGCCTGGCGCTGGTGGGAATGCCGGATGCCGGCGGCCTGTGGCGGGCACGGGCGGCCAACGGGACCCGCTCACTCGACGACCTGGTCAAACGGGCTGCCGACGCGCCGGAGGGTGCCACGGCCGGCATCGGCCACACCAGGTGGGCCACCCACGGCCGGCCGGCCGAGGTCAACGCCCACCCCCACGTGGACTGCTCGGGCCGGATCGGGTTGATCCACAACGGGATCATCGAGAACCACGTGGAGCTGGCCGACGAGCTGATCGCCGACGGTCACCACTTCGAATCGGAGACCGACACCGAGGTCCTGGCCCACCTGGTCGAGTCGGCCCTGGACACCGGGCGCGCCCTGGGACTGGCCGATGCGGTCCGCTCTGCCCTGGGTCGGGTCCGGGGGGCGTTTTCGCTGGCGGTGGTCCATGCCGACGAGCCCGATCTCATCGTGGCGGCCCGCCGGGTGTCCCCGCTGCTGATGGGCGTGACCGGTTCGGCTGCCTTCCTGGCCTCGGACGTCCCGGCCATCCTGGGTCTGACACGCGACTTCTTCGTGCTGGAGGACGACCAGATTGCCGAGTTGCGGCCGGGCCGGCTCACGGTCACCGCCGCCGACGGCCGCCAGATCGAGCCGGCCCGACTCCACGTCGATTGGGACCTCGAGGCCGCCCGCAAGGACGGCTACGACGAGTACATGAGCAAGGAGATGCACGAGCAGCCCCGGGCGGTGGCCGACACCCTGCTCGACCGGGTCCTGCCCGACGGGACCCTGGCCCTCGACGAGGTCCACATCACCAACGAGGAACTCCGGGCCGTCAACAAGGTGTTCATCGTGGCCTGCGGCAGCAGCTACCACGCCGGCATGATGGCCAAGTACGCCATCGAGCATTGGGCCCGGCTACCGGTGGAGATCGACATCGCCAGCGAGTTCCGCTATCGCGACCCGGTGCTCGACCCCAGCACGCTGGTCATCGGCGTCAGCCAGTCAGGCGAGACGGTCGACACCTTCCAGGCCGTGCGTGAGGCGCGCCGGCTCGGCGCCAAGGTGCTGGTCATCTCCAACGTGGTCGACTCGTCGATGGCCCGCGAGGCCGACGCCGTGCTCTACACCCGGGCCGGTCCCGAGATCGGCGTCGCCTCCACCAAGACCCACCTCGCCCAGATTGCCGCCCTGGACATCCTGGCCCTCTACCTGGCCCAGGCCCGCCAGACGCTGTCGCCGGCCGATGCTCGCGCCCTGCTGCGGGGGATGGGGGAGGTGCCCGGCAAGGTGGCCGTAGCCCTCGAGCGTTCCACCGACGTCGAAGCGGTGGCCGGGCGCTACCGGGATTCGCCGTCCTTCATCTTCCTCGGACGCCAGGTCGGCTACCCGGTCGCCCTCGAGGGGGCCCTCAAGTTGAAGGAGCTCTCCTACCTCCGGGCGGAGGGCTTTCCTGCCGGTGAGCTGAAGCACGGCCCCATCGCTCTGGTCGAGCCGGGCACGGTGGTCATCGGGGTGGCCACCCGCACGCCCATCTGGGAGAAGATGATGGGCAACGTGGCCGAGGTCAAGAGCCGCGGGGCCACGGTGGTACTGGTGGCCGGCGACGGCGACGAGGAGACGGCCCGCCACGCCGACTCGGTGCTGTGGGTGCCCCCGACCGAGCACCTGTTCGCGCCCATGGTCGACGTGGTGCCGTTGCAGCTGTTCGCCTACCACCTGGCCCGTCTCCACGGCTACGACGTCGACCGTCCGCGCAATCTGGCCAAGGTGGTCACCGTCGAGTGAGCGCGGAGGGCGGCGCCGCCCGGCTGGCCGCGCTCGGACAGGATGCCGTGTCGGAGCTGATGGGCGGGGACCCGCTCGCCGCCGTGGTCGGCATCGGCATCGATGTCGTCGACGTGGACCGGTTCCGGCGGGTGCTCGACCGCCGCGCCCACCTGGCCGACCGGCTCTTCACCGCCAGCGAACAGGTCTACGCCCGGGCCGCCGGCGATGCGGTCCCGCGGATGTCCACCCGTTTCGCGGCCAAGGAAGCCACCATGAAGGCGCTCGGCGTCGGGCTCGGGGCCTTCCGTTTCGCCGACGTCGAAGTGGTACGCAGCGGCCTCGACGCCCCGGTGCTGGTGCTGCACGGCGCAGCCCTGGCCCTGGCCCGGAGGGCCGAGGTGGTGCGTTGGCACCTGTCCCTGAGCCACACGCACGAGGTGGCCATGGCCATCGTGGTGGCCGTCGGCGACGCCGCCGGCGGTCGGGCCGCAGTGCCCGATCGGGACGCGGTCCCCGCGGCCAGGCCGTAGCGTCGGGGACGATGCAACCGGTCCTCACCGTCTCCGAGATGCGCGCCGTCGACGCCAGGGCACAGGCGTCGACACCGCTCGACGTGCTGGTGGGCCGGGCCGGCCACGCCGTGGCCCTGGCGGCGCTGGACATGTTGGGCGGTGCCTACGGGCGCCGGGTGGTGGCCGTGTGCGGCCGAGGGAACAACGGCGCCGACGGACGGGTCGCCGCTCACGTCCTGGCGCAGCGGGGTGCCCGCCTGCGGGTGGTCGAGGCGGGCACCGAGGCTAGGGTGGGCCCGGCCGATCTGGTCATCGACGCCGCCTACGGAACCGGCTTCCGGGGTGAGTACCGGTCGCCGCAGGTGGACCCGGGGACACCGGTGCTCGCCGTCGACATCCCGTCCGGGGTCGATGGGGACACCGGTCATGCGTCCGGGTCACCCTTGGCCGCCACCCGCACCGTCACCTTTGCCGCCCTCAAGCCCGGTCTGGTCCAGGGGGATGGCGCCGTCCTGGCGGGCGAGGTGTTGGTGGCCGACATCGGTCTCCTCCCCGGCGACGCCGCCGTCTCGGCCATGGAGGACGGCGACGTGGCCCTGCTCCCGCCTCGGCGCCGGGACGGCAACAAATGGTCGGCCGCCGTCCTCGTGGTGGCCGGATCACCCGGCATGACCGGGGCGGCGGCCCTGTGCGCCCGCTCGGCCTACCGGACCGGTGCCGGCATGGTCCGCCTGGGCGTGCCCGGTGGGCGGATGGCCGAGGCGCCTGCTTCGGAGGCGGTGAGCGTTCCGCTGCCGGCCGAGGGGTGGTCAGGGCCGGCCCTGGAGGCGGCGTCGCGCTGTGCCGCGGTGGTGGTCGGTCCCGGCCTGGGCCGCCAGCCGTCGAGCGCCGCCGAAGTGCAGCGGCTGGTCCTCCAGTCGCCCGTGCCCGTCGTCGTCGACGCCGACGGGTTGTTCGCCCTGGGCTCCGCCGCCGGGCCCCTGGAGGCCCGGTCGACCGTGGTGCTGACCCCCCATGACGGCGAATACGTCCGGCTGATGGACGGCCGGCCTGGCCCCGACCGGATCGACGCGGCCCGGAGGCTGGCGGTCGTCTGGGGTGCCGTGGCCCTGCTCAAGGGGCCCACGACGGCGGTGGCCGAGCCGGGGGGGCGGGTCCTGCTCGGCCTCACCGGCACCAGCAGGCTGGCCACGGCCGGCACCGGCGATGTCCTCTCGGGGATGATCGGGGCCATGGTCTCCCGGGGAGTGGGCCCGCTGGAGGCGGCCGCACTGGCCGCCCACGTGCACGGTCGGGCCGGAGCCCGCGGGCCCGTCGAGGGCCTGGTGGCCGGTGATCTTCCTGACCGGGTGTCCGAGGTGCTGTCGGACCTGCGCTCGTGGCGCGCTTCGACCGGTGGCCGGACGTGCGGCGGGAGCCGCCGTGGCTGATCGTTGGCGGCCGGCGTGGGCCGACATCGACCTCGACGCCATGCGCCACAATGCCGCCGTCCTCTGCCGGCTGGCCCATCCGGCCGCGCTCTGCGCCGTGGTCAAGGCGGAAGGGTACGGGCACGGAGCGTTGCCGGCCGCCCGAGCCGCCCTGGACGGGGGCGCCACCTGGCTGGCCGTGGCCCTGGTCGAGGAGGGCGTGGCCCTGCGGGAGGCCGGTGTCGACGCACCCATCCTCCTGCTCTCCGAGCCCCCCGTCGAGGCGATGGCCGAGGTGGTCACCCGGGGCCTGGTGCCCACCGTCTACACCCGGGGGGGAATCGAGTCCCTGAGCCAGGCGGTAGGCGACGGGGGCTTCCCCCCGCTCGACGTCCACCTCAAGGTGGACACCGGGATGCACCGGGTGGGAGCAGACGTTGAGGAGGCGCCGGCCCTGGCCGAGGCCGTGGCCACCGACCCCCGACTGCGGCTCGGCGCCGTGTGGACCCACCTGGCCGTGGCCGACGGCGCCGGCCCGGAGGACCGGGAGTTCACCCGGCTGCAGCTGGACCGGTTCGACGTCCTGCTGAGCACGCTGGCCGCTTCGGGCCATCGGGCCCCGATGATCCACGTGGCCAACTCGGCCGGCGCCATCGGCGTGCCCGCGGCGCGGCGCGACCTGGTGCGCTGCGGCATCGCCCTCTACGGCGTGGCCCCCACCCCGGAGCTGGCCGACGAGCTGGCGGCCACCACCGGCGGTCAGCGGCTGCTGCCCGTGCTCTCGCTGCGCACCCGGGTCACCTACGTCCGCGACCTCGAGTCAGGTGAGCGGGTCTCCTATGGGCGGCGCCGGCCCCTGCCCCAGCGCTCCACGGTGGCCACGGCGCCCATCGGGTACGGCGACGGCGTCCCTCGCCGCCTCTTCGACCAGGGCGGCGAGGTCCTCATCCGGGGGATACGCCGGCCCCTGGCGGGCGTGGTGACCATGGATCAGATCGTGATCGACTGCGGGCCGGTGGGGACGGCTCCGGTGGAGGTCGACGACGAGGTGGTGCTGCTCGGCACACAGGGGCACGAGGAGATCACCGCCACCGAGTGGGCCGACCTGCTCGGCACCATCAGCTATGAGGTGTTGTGCGACATCGGGCCGCGGGTGCCGCGCCTGCTGTTGGGCGACCGGTCCGCCGCCCCAGCCCGCTCCGGCCGCTCGGCCTGAGCGAGCCCGGCGACGGGGGCCGGCCACGTCGGCAGTACCATTCGGCCGTGGCACCGGGGACCGAACTGGCCGAGCTCGCCCGGGAAGCGTCCGGCTGCGTGCGCTGTCCCTTGTCGGCCCACCGGACCCAGGTGGTCTTCGGGGTGGGCGATCCGCACGCCGACCTCATGTTCGTGGGCGAGGCCCCGGGACGGGACGAGGACCTGCAGGGCGAGCCGTTCGTCGGGAGATCGGGCAAGCTGCTCGACCGACTGATCCTCGAGGAGCTCGGCGTCGACCGGAGCCGCTGCTACATCGCCAACGTGGTCAAGTGCCGGCCCCCGGACAACCGCGATCCAAAACCGGACGAGATCGCCGCCTGCCGACCGTACCTGTCCGCCCAGATCGAGCTGATCAGCCCCACGGTCGTGGTGACCCTCGGCAATTTCGCCACCAAACTGCTGCTCGGGACCGACCGGGGGATCACCTCGGTCCGGGGACTGTCGTACCCGATGGGCGAGCGGCAGCTGGTGCCCACCTACCATCCGGCCGCCGCCCTCCGGTCCGGGGGCGTGGTCGTCGCCGAGATGCGGGCCGACCTGATCCGGGCCAAGCAACTCCTGGGGTGGAGTGGTTGACCTCGCCCGAACTGGTGCTGCAAACCGCCGGTGCCGACCAGACCCGGGCCCTGGCCGGGGCCATCGCACCGCTGTGCCAGCCCGGCGACATGCTGTTGCTGGCCGGAGATCTGGGGGCGGGGAAGACCACCTTCGCCCAGGGGTTCGGAGCCGGCCTGGGCATCACCGAGACCATCACCAGCCCCACCTTCACCCTGGTGCGTCACTACGCCGTCAGCGGTCATCCCCCGCTGCGCACGCTGCTGCATGCCGACGTGTACCGGCTCGACCGTCTCCAGGAGATCGTCGACCTGGGTCTGGGTGAGTTGGTGGATGACGGGGGCGTGGCCCTGGTCGAGTGGGGCGACGTGGCCGAGCCCGTGCTCGGAGAGGGGTCCCTGGCCATCGCCTTGCTGGCGGCGGGTCATGACGACCACCGGGTGATCTCGGTGCGGGCCGCCGGAACCACCTGGTGCACCCGGTGGACCGCCCTGCAGGCGGCGCTGGCACCCTGGCGGGCGGAACCATGACCCTGCTGGCCATCGAATCGGCCACCGACATGGTGGGAGTGGCGCTGCTGCGCGATGACGGCGGGTCTGCCGAGCGCATCCACCTCGGTGGTCGGGCCCACGCCGAGCTGTTGGCCCCGGCCATCGAGGAGGTGTGCGCCGTCTCGGGGTGCACGGTGGCCGACATCGACCAGATCGCCGTCGACGTCGGTCCCGGCCTCTTCACCGGTCTGCGGGTCGGCGTGGCCACGGCCAAGGCACTGGCCCAGGCTCTGGACGTCCCACTCCTCGGCGTGGGCAGCCTGGACGTGCTGGCCGCCGCGGTGGCGGACGCGGGAGAGGAGGAGTCGGGCGCGATCCGGGCCGGGCCGGTGGCCTCGGTCGTGGATGCCCGACGGGGTGAGGTGTTCGCCGCCGCCTTCCGCTTCGACCGGGCCGGGCACGGGGCCGGGGGCTCCGGCTCCCTCCCGATCGACCCGGAGGTGGTGCGGGACGATCGACCTGAGCCGATGGCGCCCGATGTGCTGGTGGCCTGGCTGGTAGGTCTCGCCGACGAAGCCGGCCCGGTCCTGGTGGTCGGTGACGGGGCGGTCCGCTACCGGCAGCTCCTGTCGGTGCACGCGGGCCTCGATCTCCGTCTGGCTGACGAGCTGTCGGCGCCTCCCCCGTTGGCCCTGGCCCGCCTGGCCAGAGCGCGGCTGGACAGGGGGGTCACGCCGACCGCGCCCGCACAGCTGGTTCCCGACTATCGCCGTCCCGCCGATGCCCGCATCAACTGGGAGCAGCGGGCCCCGCACCGGCCCGCGGCGCCGGGCCACCGGAGCCCGGCCGACACCACCCGGACGTGATGGCCCAACCCGATCCCTCCGGGCAACCCGTTCAGGTGGTCGTCGCCCCCATGCGCACGAAGGACCTCCGCGGCGTCCTGCGCATCGAGGAGGCGGTCTTCCCCCAGCCATGGTCCCACCGGCTCTTCGTCGAGGAGCTCTCCCAGCGCAAGACCCGGGCCTATCGGGCCGCCTGGGTCGGTCGTCAGATCGTCGGGTTCGCCGGACAGATGTTCATCGACGACGAGTCACACGTGAACAACATCGCCGTCGACCCGGGCTGGCAGCACCGGGGCCTGGGTGCGGCCTTGTTGCTGGACCTGGTCCGAACCGGCCTGGCCCGCGGGGCCCGTCATCTCACCCTCGAGGTCCGGGTGGGGAACAAGGCCGCCCTGGCCCTGTACCGCACGTTCGGCATGGCCCCGGTCGGAGTGCGTCCCAACTACTATCCGGCGACGGGCGAGGATGCCTTGATCATGTGGGCGAGGGACATCGATTCGGACAGCTATGCGGAACGGCTGGAGGCCGTCGAGGCCTCGTTGCCCGCAGATCTCGCCGTCACCTCCCGGCGGTGAAGGCCATGACGGTGCACCGCTGACGGACGGGTGCTCGTCGAACGCCTGGAGACCGATGACCGAGGAGGGGTCGGAGAGCATCGTTCGCAGGTCCGCCCTCGCGCCCGCGGACCGACCGGGACGTTCACCGACGAACACGGTCCCGTGTCCTGGTAGGCCGGTGGTGTCCCGGACCGGCCGGTTAGCCTCCCCGACATGACTACACCATCGTCTCCGCACCGGGTCCTCGGGATCGAGACCTCCTGCGACGAGACCGCCGCCTCCGTGGTCGACGGTGGATCGGTGATCGCCTCGTCGGTGGTGAGCAGCCAGATCGATCTGCACGCCCGTTACGGCGGGGTGGTCCCCGAGCTGGCCGGACGGGCCCACGTGGAGCGGCTGACCCCGGTGCTCTCCGAGGCCCTGGACCTGGCCGGTTCCGACGCCTCCGGCACGGGCATCGACGCCGTGGCCGTCACCCACGGACCCGGCCTCATCGGCTCGTTGCTGGTCGGGGTGGCCGAGGCCAAGGCGCTGTCCTTGGCCTGGGGAGTCCCCCTCATCGGGGTCAACCATCTCGAGGCCCACCTCTTCGCCTCGCTGTTGGAGCAGCCCGACCTGGGTTTGCCCCTGGCGGTGCTGCTGGTGTCGGGGGGCCATACCCTCCTCATCGAGGTGTCCGAACCCGGTCGCTACCGGGTGCTCGGCGGGACCATCGACGACGCCGCCGGTGAGGCGTTCGACAAGGTGGCCCGATTCCTCGGACTGGGCTACCCCGGGGGGCCGGCGATCGACCGGATCGCCGATGAGGGCGATCCGCACGCGTTCGCCTTCCCGAGGTCCTTACCCGGCCCGGGCTACGACTTCTCGTTCAGTGGGCTCAAGACGTCGGTGGTCAACACGGTCAGGAGGCAGCCCGACGCCTCCACCGCCGATGTGGCCGCCTCCTTCCGCCTGGCTGTGGTCGACGTGCTGGTCACCCGGGCCAGACGGGCCGCGGCCGAGATGGGCGCAACGGCCCTCTGCCTGGCCGGCGGCGTGGCGGCCAACTCCCTGCTGCGCCGACGGATCGAAGCGGCCTGCGCCGAGGACGGGATCGGAGCGTTCCTGCCCAGCCGGGCCCTGTGCACGGACAACGCCGCCATGGTGGCCGCGGCGGGATGGTGGCGGCTCCGACACGAGGGACCGAGTCCCCTGACCCTGGGAGCCGACCCCGATTTGCGTCTGCCGACCGCCGCCTGACGGCCGCCGCGGCCCGCTCCGCCCCTCGGCGCGGGGCCGGGCACCGGAGGGCCCGACTCCGTCCGGGCGAATTTGTTGGCACTCGCCAGTGCCGGTTGCCAAACGGCTCCGAGGTCGCTATCGTTAGCACTCTCAACGCTCGACTGCTAACGCGTGCCACAGGAGGCCCGAACCATGAGTCTGCATCCCCTTGACGACCGTATCGTCGTCCGCCCGAACGAATCCGAGGAGACCACCGCCTCAGGCCTGGTCATCCCCGACACCGCCAAAGAGAAGCCCCAGCAGGGCGAGGTGCTGGCCGTGGGACCCGGCCGCCGCGCCGAGTCGACGGGCGACCTGGTCCCGCTTGACCTCTCGGTCGGTGACACCGTGGTGTACTCCAAGTACGGCGGCACGGAGATCGCGTCCGACGGCGAGGATCTCCTGATCCTGTCGAGCCGGGACGTCCTGGCCAAGGTGACCAAGTAATGCCGAAGATCCTCAAGTTCGACGAAGCCGCCCGCCGCGGTCTCGAAGCGGGGGTGAACAAGCTGGCCGATGTGGTCAAGGTGACCCTCGGCCCCAAAGGCCGCAACGTCGTGATCGAGAAGAAGTTCGGTGCTCCGACCATCACCAACGACGGCGTGTCCATCGCCCGTGAGGTGGAATTGGACGACGTCTTCGAGAACATGGGCGCCCAACTGGTGAAGGAAGTTGCCACCAAGACCAACGACGTGGCCGGCGATGGCACGACCACCGCCACCGTCCTCGCCCAGTCCCTCATTCGCGAGGGCCTCCGCAACGTCGCCGCCGGAGCCAACCCATTGGGTCTGCGCAAGGGAATCGACAAGGCGGTGACCGCGGCCGTCGACTCCATCAAGGAGCAGGCCAAGGAGATCGACTCGAAGACGGAGATCGCCCAGGTGGCCTCCATCTCGGCGGCCGACACGGCCATCGGCGAGGTGCTGGCCGATGCCATCGACCGGGTGGGCAAGGACGGGACCGTCACCGTCGAGGAGTCGAACACCTTCGGCATCGACCTCGAATTCACCGAGGGCATGCAATTCGACAAGGGCTATCTCTCGCCCTACTTCGTGACCGACGCCGAGCGTCAAGAGGCCGTCCTCGACGACCCGCTGATCCTGTTCGCCAACCAGAAGATCAGCGCCGTCCACGACATGGTCCCGGTCCTCGAAAAGGTCATGCAGACCGGCAAGCCCCTGCTCATCGTGGCCGAGGACGTGGACGGCGAGGCGCTGGCCACGTTGGTGGTCAACAAGATCCGCGGAACGTTCACTTCGGTGGCGGTCAAGGCCCCGGGCTTCGGGGAGCGGCGTAAGGCGATGCTGCAGGACATGGCCGTCCTGACCGGTGCCGAGGTCATCTCCGAGGAGATCGGCCTGAAGCTGGAGACCACCACCGTCGACCTGCTGGGCAAGGCCCGCCGGGTCATCATCACCAAGGACAACACCACCATCGTGGATGGCGGGGGCTCCGAAGGGGATGTGAAGGGGCGCATCGCGCAGATCAAGCGCGAGATCGACGACACCGACTCCGATTGGGACCGCGAGAAGCTCCAGGAGCGTCTGGCCAAGCTGGCCGGAGGAGTCGCGGTGGTCAAGGTGGGCGCGGCCACTGAGGTGGAGCTGAAGGAGAAGAAGCACCGGATCGAGGATGCGCTCTCCGCCACCCGGGCCGCCGTCGAAGAGGGCATCGTGTCGGGTGGGGGAACCGCGCTGATCCGAGCCCGGGTTGCCGTGCTCGGCGTGGTCGACTCCCTCACCGGGGACGAAGCCACCGGTGCCTCCATCGTGGCCAAGGCGTTGGCCGCACCACTGCACGCCATCGCCAGCAATGCGGGGCTCGAGGGCTCGGTCTACGTCCGCCAGGTCGAGTCGGAGACCGGCTCGGTCGGCCTCAATGCCAATACCGGCGAGCTGGTCGACCTGGTCAAGGCGGGGGTCATCGACCCGGCCAAGGTGACCCGGTCGGCACTGCAGAACGCCGCATCGATCGCCGGACTGCTGCTCACCACCGAGGCGCTGGTGGCCGACAAGCCGGAGAAGGCCGATCCGGCCGCGGCCGCGGCTGCGGCTGCCGCCATGGGCGGCGGCATGGGTGGCATGGGCGGCATGGGCGGGATGATGTAGCCCATCCCGGCTCCTGCGGGAGCCCGGGGCGCCGTCAGGCGCTGTCTGTCGTGAGCCGGCCGGACCTCGGGGTCCGGCCGGCTTGGCGCGTCGGGGCCGGTCTCGCCCGGGCATCTGGAGGGCGTCCGCCTCAGCGTCAGGCCCTGGCCCGTCCGTGGTGGTCGGCCATCGGCACCGGACCGGACCTCAATGGCGACCGTCGGGCACGTAGTGACGCTCCTCGGCGGCATCCACCCACACCCGCACCATCCGGTCCGTGCCGGGATCCCTGAACACCTCGTCGGTCGGCGTCCATCCGGGGAGGGGGGCGTCGGACTCGCCGTGGCGTCGGACGAAGATGCTGATGATCACGGCGGCCACGAGCGCCACCCCGATCAGCACCAGCACTACCATCAGCATCGACCGGCGCGGGGGCGGTGGGCGGTCCGGCCCCCTGGGCACTCCACCCTCGTCACGAGCGGCTGCCGACGACCACCGCCGTGCCGTAGGCAACGATCTCGGTCAGCCCCTGACCGACCTCGGAGGAGTCGAACCGCATCGAGATGATGGCGTTGGCCCCTTGGATTCGCGCGTTCTCGATCAGGCGGTCCAGGGCATGGCGGCGGCTGTCCTCGACCAGCTTGGTGTACTGCTTCACCTCGCCGCCGGCCAGGGCCCGGAACCCGGCCGTGAAGCCCTTGGCTGCGCCCATTGAGCGCACCACCACCCCGAAGACCATGCCGAGGCTGCGCTGGACGGGCCACTCGGGGAACTCCAGCGCGGTGGTGATCGGAAATTGTGCAGACGCTCCCTGGTCTCCGCTGACGTCAGCCACTGGCGAATCTCCCTCTTCTGGACGGTCCTTGTCCCGGTGCCCACCGGAGCGCCCGCCGCCACCGAGATGCTACCGAACGGCCTCGTCCAGGGTCCGGATGTCACACGCTCAGGTCGGGGGCCCCTCCTTTGCCCGGCGTCGGCCCGTCGGGCTCCGTCGCCCCCTAACCTGAATCCCTCGATGAAACCTCGCCAGGCCCCGTCGGCCCCCACCAGAAGGTCCATTCCCCGTCCGCCGCGCCACCGTCCCGGATCCCCGGCCCCCTGGGCGGCGCTGCCCACCCAGGATCGGAACGGGATCTCCCTCGACCGGGTCCGTGTCGCGCTCGCCGACGGTCGGCTGCGGCGTCCCGGCGACGCGTCTCCCGGGGAGCCCTGGCGATCCCTGGCCGGGAGGGTCGTGGAGGGCCGGCCCGCGGCGGTGCTGGTGCCGCTGTTCGAGGAGGACGGCGCGGCCAGGGTGGTCCTCACCGTGCGATCCGATCGGTTGCGATCCCACCAGGGGGAGGTGGCCTTCCCCGGTGGCCGTCTCGACGGCGGCGAGGGGGTGGTGGCCGGCGCGTTGCGCGAGGCCTTCGAGGAGGTGGGTCTCGATCCGGGCCTGGTCACAGTGGTGGGCCAGCTGACCGCCATGCCGACGGTGTCCTCCAACACCGTGATGACCCCGGTGCTCGCCACCCTCGAGGCCCGTCCCGCGCTCGTGGCCAACCCCGGCGAGGTGGAACGGGTTTTCGACGTGGCCCTCAGCGAGCTGGTGGCCGACGACGTCTTCCATGAGGAGTGGTGGTCGGTGTCCGACCGTCCCGCGGCGCCAGGATTTCCCGACGGCGAGTTTCCCGTGTGGTTCTTCGATGTGGCCGGGGAGACCGTGTGGGGGGCGACCGCCCGGACGCTGGTCGAACTGCTCTGCTCGATCCTCGAGGTGGAGGTCCCGCCGTCCCTCAGCGGCTCAATTTGATCCTGGTCGGAGGGGGACAGCGTCCGGTGCGGACGCCTCATCGGAGGACCGCCTGACCGCCAGCGAGGAACCAGGGCCGGGCACCCAGGCGGTATCGTGGGGAGCAGTCGGTCGGCACCGCGTCGGGGCTGCCGCCGGTCGGAGGTTCATACCATTGTGACCAGGGTCCGGAGGGCATTGACGTGGCTGAGCTAGAGATTGGCATCTTCAAGTCGGGTCGGAAGGCCTACGGGCTCGATGACATCGCCATCGTGCCCAGCCGGCGGACCCGGGACCCTGAAGACGTCGATATCAGCTGGGAGATCGACGCCTATAGGTTCGAGCTGCCGCTGATGGCATCGGCCATGGACGGTGTGGTCAGCCCGTCCACCGCCATCGAGATCGGGCGCCTCGGCGGGCTGGCCGTCCTCAACCTCGAAGGTCTCTGGACACGCTACGAGGATCCCTCCTCCCTCTTCGACGAGATCCGCGAGCTCCCCGTCGACAAGGCCACCGCCCGTATGCAGCAGATGTATGCCGAGCCGGTCCAACTGGATCTGGTCACGCAACGGATCAAGGAGATGAAGGCCGCCGGCATCACCACGGCGGCGTCCGTCACCCCCCAGAAGACCGAATCCTTCGCCGCCGCTGTGCTGGCGGCCGAGCTGGACCTCCTGGTCATCCAGGGGACGGTGGTCTCGGCCGAGCACGTCTCGAAGACCGCGGAGCCGCTCAACCTCAAGCGGTTCATCCGCGAATTCGAGATCCCGGTGATCGTGGGAGGCTGCGCCTCCTACCAGGCCGGGCTCCACCTGATGCGGACCGGCGCCGTCGGGGTCCTGGTCGGCGTCGGCCCGGGCAACGCCTGCACCACCAGGGGGGTATTGGGGATCGGGGTTCCCCAGGCCACCGCCATCGCCGACGTCGCCGGGGCCCGTATGCGGCACCTCGACGAGACCGGCGTCTACTGCCACGTGATCGCCGATGGAGGGATGTCCAAGGGCGGGGACATCGCCAAGGCCGTGGCCTGCGGGGCCGATGCGGTCATGTTGGGCTCGCCGCTCTCCTCGGCGGTCGAGGCGCCGGCCCGGGGCTACCACTGGGGTATGGCCACGTTCCATCCCACCCTGCCCCGGGGGGCGAGGGTCAAGACGACCACCAGGGGAACCCTGCAGGAGATCCTCCTCGGCCCGGCCCACGAGAACGACGGCCGGATGAACCTGTTCGGCGCGCTGCGCACCGCCATGGCCACCTGTGGCTACCAGACGGTGAAGGAGTTCCAGAAGGCAGAGGTGATGGTGGCTCCGGCCCTGCAGACCGAGGGCAAGGACCTGCAGCGCTCGCAGGGTGTCGGCATGGGCCATTGAGCCCTGGGACCGACAGCGCCGGTGACCCCGGCGAGGGGCCGATCCTGGTCGTCGACTTCGGTGCCCAGTACGCCCAGCTGATCGCCCGCCGGGTCCGCGAGGCCCACGTGTACTCGGAGATCGTGCCCCACACCGCCACGGCCGTCGAGTTGATGGCTCGCCGGCCGGCCGGGATCATCCTCTCGGGTGGGCCCAAGTCGGTCAACGAGACGCCCACCCCGACCGTCGATCCCGCCATCTACGACACCGGCGTTCCCATTCTGGGGATCTGCTACGGAGCCCAGCTGCTGACCCTCCAGTTGGGCGGTGAGGTGTCCCGCACCGGTCGTGGCGAGTACGGACGGACGCCCCTCACGGTCACCGGGTCGTCTCCGCTGTTCTGCGACTGGCCCAGTGACGTCGAGGTATGGATGAGCCACGGCGACGCCATCACCGGCGTCCCACCCGGGTTCACGGCCACCGCCGCCAGTGCTGACGCGCCGGTAGCCGCCCTCCAGCACGCCGAGCGTTCCATCTACGGGGTGCAGTTCCACCCCGAGGTGGTGCACACCGAGCGCGGCGCCGATCTCCTCGAGCGGTTCCTCTACGACGTGTGCCACTGTCTCCCCCTGTGGACCCACACCTCCATCATCGAGTCGCAGGTCCAGGCGGTGCGGGCCCAGGTCGGCTCTTCGCCGGTGCTGTGCGCCCTGTCCGGGGGAGTCGACTCGGCCGTGGCCGCCGCCCTGGTCCACAAGGCGATCGGGGACCAGCTGACCTGCGTCTATGTCGACACCGGGCTGATGCGGGCTCACGAGAGCGAGCAGGTCGAAGAGACGTTCCGTCGCCAGTTCCACATCGATCTCGTACATGTGAAGGCGGCGGACCGGTTCTTCGAGGCCCTGGCCGGGGTCACCGACCCGGAGGCCAAGCGCAAGATCATCGGCGAGCTGTTCATCCGCATCTTCGAAGAGGTCGCCCGCGAGCAGGTGCTCGGCTCGGGCCCACCGGGCCTGGCCGGCTATCTGGTGCAGGGCACCCTCTACCCCGACGTCATCGAATCGGGGTCCGATTCCGCCGCCACCATCAAGTCGCACCACAACGTGGGCGGCCTGCCCGACGATCTGGCCTTCGATCTGGTGGAGCCGCTCCGCCTGCTGTTCAAGGACGAGGTCCGCGCCGTGGGCGAGGAGCTGGGACTGCCCCACGACATCGTGTGGCGCCAGCCGTTCCCCGGTCCCGGCCTGGCGGTGCGCATCGTGGGCGACGTGACTCCCGAGCGGGCCGACATCCTGCGGGCGGCCGACTCCATCGTGGTGGAGGAGATCCGGAGGGCCGGGCTCTACCGGGACCTGTGGCAGAGCTTCGCCGTTCTGCCCGCCGTCCGCACCGTGGGTGTCATGGGCGACGGGCGGACCTACGCCTACCCCATCGTGATCCGCGCCGTGACCAGTGACGACGCCATGACCGCCGATTGGGCCCGATTGCCCTACGACTTGTTGGAGCGCCTCTCCTCTCGAATCATCAACGAGGTGGAGGGTGTCAACCGGGTAGCTCTGGACATCACCTCCAAGCCTCCCGGCACCATTGAGTGGGAATGACCGCCGCCGGCGGGGGTCCCGACCGGCCCCCTGACGATCCAGGGCAGCAGCAGGCCTCGGGCCCGCCACCCCCCTCCGACGAGGTGCGCCCGGTCGGCCCCGAGGAGCTGCTCGTCGGTCTGACCGGTCCCCAACGCGGGGCCGTGGTCCACCGGGGGGGCCCGCTGCTCATCGTGGCCGGGGCGGGCTCGGGCAAGACCAGGGTGCTCACCCGTCGCATCGCCCACCTCATCGCCACGAAGGACGCCGCCCCCTGGCAGATCCTGGCCATCACCTTCACCAACAAGGCCGCCGATGAGATGCGCAAGCGCGTGGCGGAGCTGGTCGGCCGACGCGCCGGGCGGATGTGGGTGTCGACCTTCCACTCGGCCTGCGTGCGCATCCTCCGGGCCCACGGCGACCGGCTGGGATACAAGGGCTCCTTCACCATCTACGACGATGCCGACTCCCGCCGGCTGATCGAGATCGTGTGCCGCGAGATGAACATCGACACCAAGAAGCTCTCGCCCCGGTCGATCCTCGGCCAGATCAGCCAGGCCAAGTCGAGCCAACAGGGGCCCGACGAGTACCGGGCCGGGGCCCTGACCATCTTCGACCGCCGGGTGGCCGACGTGTTCGACGTGTACCAACAGCGGATGGTGTCGGCCAACGCCATGGACTTCGACGATCTCCTGCTCAATACGGTGCGGCTCTTCCGCCTGCACGCAGACGTCCTCGAGCACTACCGCACGCGGTTCACCCACGTCCTCATCGACGAGTACCAGGACACCAACGCCGTGCAGAACGCCCTGGCCGTCCTGCTGGCCGGCCAGCACCGCAACATCGTGGTGGTCGGCGACAGCGACCAGTCGGTCTACCGTTTCCGCGGGGCGGACATCAGCAACATCCTCGATTTCGAGCAGGCGTTCCCCGACGCCACCGTCATCACCCTCGATCAGAACTTCCGCTCCACCCAGGTCATCCTCGACGCGGCCAACGCCGTGATCACCAACAACGTCTCCCGCAAGCCGAAGACGCTGTGGACGGAGCGCGACGGTGGGGAGAGGGTCACCCGGTACCGGGCGGAGGACGAGTACGACGAGGCGGCCTGGGTGGCCCATGAGGTCACCCGCCTCCACCGGGAGCAGAGCCTCCGTTGGGGGGATGTGGCCGTCTTCTACCGGACCAACGCCCAGAGCCGGGCCCTCGAAGAGGCCATGGTCCGGGCCGAGGTCCCATACAGGGTGGTGGGTGGCACGAGGTTCTACGACCGGCGCGAGGTCAAAGACGTCATGGCCTATCTCCGGGTGCTGGTCAATCCCGATGACGAAGTCAGCTGGCGACGCATCGTGAACGTGCCCAAGCGGGGTGTCGGGGAGACCTCGGTGGCCAGGCTGGCCGGATGGTCGGGTCAGCGCGGGGTGTCGTTCGGAGAGGCGGTGGCACGGGCCGACGAGGTCGGGATCTCCGGCAAGGCCGGGAGCAGCCTCACCCAGCTCTCGTCGCTCCTCGACGAGTTGCGCCGGCACATGGCGACCCCGGAGCTGGTCGACGAGAACGGGGAGGCACTAGCCCCCGAGGCCGAACCGGTCCTGGTGGCGGCGGCGCACCTGGCCGGAGACCACCGAGCCGAGCCGCCCGCCGACGTCGACCCGGTCGACGGCGTAGCCGACCGCGACCTGCTCGGGCCGGGCCAGCTGGTGACGGCGGTGGTCGAGCGGACCGGGTACCGCAGCGAGCTCCTGTCCGAGGGGACCATCGAAGCGCTGGGGCGGGTCGAGAACGTGGACGAGCTCGTGGGAGTGGCGGGGGAGTACCGGACCCTGGCGGAATTCCTCGAGGCCGCCTCGCTGGTGGCCGACTCCGATGAGCTCGAGGGCGATGGCACCAGGGTCTCGCTGATGACCATGCACATCGCCAAGGGCCTCGAGTTCCCAGCAGTGTTTCTGGTGGGGATGGAAGATGGGATCTTCCCGCATCTGCGCTCGCTGGGGGAGCCGGTGGAGCTCGAGGAGGAGCGCCGCCTCTGCTACGTCGGGATCACCCGGGCCGAGCGTCACCTCTACGTCTCCCACGCCTGGAGCCGCATGCTGTTCGGGAGCACGAGCAGCAACATCCCGAGCCGGTTCCTCAACGAGATCCCCACGGAGCTGGTTCGGGACGTCGGAGGGGACAGTGGTGGACGCGCCCCCGGCGCCGGGGCCCGGTCATTCCGGGGACGAGGCCGGGTGGACGAAGACGCGGGTACGCCCGGGCGGAGCGTGTTCGGACGCGGGGTGGCCCGGGAGGAGGGGGAGTTCGACGCCACCGGTCGCCGACGCCGTACCCCCGCCTCGACGGGTGCCGAGCGGTTGGGACTGGAGGTCGGGGACCGCGTCGTGCACGGGAAGTGGGGTGAGGGCACGGTTCTCGAGACCGCCTCCCCGGGCGATGACGCCGAGGCGGTGGTCCAGTTCCCGACGGTCGGGCGCAAGAAGCTGTTGTTGCGGATGGCGCCGCTGAAGCGGGCCTGACGCCCGGGACGGGGTCCCCGTTGGTAAAGTGCCACGGGGCCCGACCTCTGGGAGACTGTGGGTCGAGCCAAACGGAACGTGGCTTGCCAGCCCTCTTCGCCCATCGACTTCCTCAGCTCCCTCCTGCGTGCCGGGGCTGCGTCGGAGCCAACGGACGGAGCGGGAGAGGACCAGGTGAGCGGGCAAAAGCGCAACGCCCGAGGCGGCGGCTACGGGCCGCCGACCATGATCGGCGCAGAATGAGGTCTCGGACCGGCGTGGAAGGCAACATCGTTTTCGACCAGGACGGGGTTGCCCCTGACGCGCCACCCGACCTCGGCCCCGGATACGACCACCGGGGCCAGGTGACCGTCGAGCCCAGCGGCCGACCGGGGGGGACGGGCCGATCCGGTGCCCGCATCCCGCGGATCGTTTCGACCCCGCCCAGCCGGGGCGGGCCCGGGCCACGGGATGCCCACCTGCCGCGACCGACCCGTCGGGAGCGGAAGGCCCGCCGCAAGCAGCGGATCAGGCAACGGCGCACGCTGATCGGCCGGCATCCCAAGTCGACGGTCGCCCTGGTGATCCTGCTCCTCCTCACGCCGGTCTGGATCTCTGCCGGGTCGGCCGCCACCAACCAGGCGCTCGGCAACACGGTGGGGGCCAGGCTGACCGAGTGGGTGCGGGACCACGGCGGCGGCGGGGTGGTGACCTGGGCCGAGAACACCTGGTACACCTGGCACGCGCCACCCAAGGGCGGGAAGCCCGCCAAGGGGGCCATCCCCGCCCCGCTGCGGAGCACGACCACCACCCAGCCCGCGGGCCCGGCCCACCTCCCAGTGCCGGCGGCCATCACCCCCTTCGTGGCCACCCCCACCCCCGGTGAAGGCCAGTGGCGACCCATGGGTCGTACGGTCGGCGGGCTGTCGGCCATGTACGCGGCCTACCTGCGGCCCAACGCCGTGAACACCAGCCTGGTCACGGGCGTGGCCTGGATGGACACCAAGCTGCTCAAGACGAACCTGTACGAGGGCTCATCGATCCCCGGAACCGGACAGACCTGGGCCAACATGGCCCCGATCACCGGTACCGCCTTGGACACGCTGGTGGCCGCGTTCAACTCCGGGTTCCGCATGCAGGACGCCCAGGGCGGCTTCTACGCCGACGGTGTCACCGCCGTTCCCCTCGTCGCCGGTCGGGCATCCCTGGTCATCAACAGCGACGGGACGCCCAGCATCGGCGCCTGGGGGACCGACGTCGCCATGTCACCCTCGGTGGTGGCGGTGCGCCAGAACCTCGACCTCATCGTCAACAACGGCCAGGCCGTGGCCGGCCTCGACGCCAATGACAACCACCGCTGGGGCGCCACCCTCGCCGGGAGGGTCCAGGTATGGCGCTCGGGACTCGGGATCACGGCCAACGGCGCCCTGGTCTTCGTCGGCGGCTCCGGGCTGTCCATCGTGGACCTGGCCAACGTCCTGAGCCGGGCCGGGGCGGTGCGGGCCATGGAGATGGACATCAACACGGCCTGGGTCAACTTCTTCAGCTACAGCCCGGCGCCCGGCCAGCCCGCCTCGGCCGCGGCCGGCACCAAGCTCACCTTTGACGAGTCCAACTGGCCTGGCCGCTACTTCTCGCCATCCTCCCGCGACTTCATCACGATGTCGGCGCGCAGCACGGCCGCCACCCCCACGCACGGCACGGCCAACTCCGCCACCCGCTGACCGCGCCGCCGGGCCCGGTCGGTCAGCCCGGCATCCGGCGCCAGACCGCCCGGGGCAGGTGCCGCATCACGGCGAAGACCCATCGCAGGACCGGGGGGACGTAGACCACGCTGGCCCCGGTCTCGATGCCGTGCACCACCGCATCGGCCACCGCCTCGGGGGTGGTCGGGAAGGGCGCCGGGCTCATGCCCTCGGTCATACGGCCGACCACGAACCCGGGGCGCACGATCATCACCCGGACCCCGGTCCCCACCAGTGAATCGCCCAGTCCCTGCGAGAAGGCATCGAGCCCGGCCTTCGATGACCCGTAGACGAAGTTGGCCTTGCGAGCCCGCTCGCCGGCCACCGACGAGAGCACCACCAGGCGCCCGTGGCCCTGGCGCCGGAGGTGACCGGCCACCGCCAGCATGGCGGCGGCCAGGCCGGCGAAGTTGGTGGTGAGCACCGCCGCCGCCGATACCGGGTCCTTCTCCTCCGCGGCCTGATCACCCAGCAGGCCGGCGGCCACGATCACCAGGTCGAAGTCACCGAAGCGATCGAACACCCGGTCGGCGAAGGCGCCATGGCCGGCGACGTCGGTGGCGTCGAAGGCCACGGCCTCGGCCACGTCGGCCCCGAGGGCCTTGGCCCGGTCCACGGCCTCGGACAGCCGGGGGCCCTCCCGTCCGGCCAGCACCACCGTGCGGCATCGGGCGGGGACCAGCTTGGCCACCGTGGCCTGGGCGATCTCCGAGGAGCCGCCGAGGACGAGTACTGACTGGGGGCGCCCGACGGCGTCGATCATGAGCCTGTCCGTTCTGGTGATGGGGGGGAGGTGGATGGGGAGCGGGTGCGACTGGTTCCGCCCGTGGCCTTGCGCCGGGGCGGGCGGGCGGGCGGCGGGCGGTCCGGACCGGCGCCGGCCCGCGCCTTGCGGCCCGAGGCGGTCGAGGGCGGCGGCGGGTCGGTGCAGAGCCCCAGCCGCCTCCCGAGGTCGGACTGCAACACCCCGTCGGGGTCGACCCGGGCCCGCACCGCCAGCCACTCGTCGACCCGGGGATACATGGCGCGGAAGGCCGGCCGGGAGACCCGCGAGTCCTTGGCCAGATAGATGCGGCCGCCGGCAGCCGCGACCTCCTGGTCGAACTCGTCGAGCAGCACGTCCAACCGGTCGAAGCCCACCGGGATGTCGAGAGCCAGCGTCCAACCCGCGATGGGAAACGAGAGGGGACCGGGGTCACCGGGGCCGAAGCGCTTCAGCACGGCCAGGAAGCTGGCCAGCCTGAGGGCCGACAGTCGCTCGATGACCCGCCGGACGGTCTCGCCGTGCCGGTCGGGCACCACGAATTGGTACTGCAGGAACCCCCTGCCTCCGTAGAGACGGTTCCATCCGCCGACACCGTCGAGAGGGTGGAAGAACCCCGTCATGTGGTGGGGTTTGGCCACCTGGTGGCGAGGTGCCTTGCGAAACCAGAACTCGTTGAAGGCCCCGACGGTGAGGGGATTGAGCAGCCCGCTGGGGGGGGTGATCGGGACCCTGGCCAGGGTGCGGGGGACGAAGGCGCGGGCCCGGTCGGGCGCCAGGCGCAACCGGTCGGGCAGGTCCTCGAGCCGCGCATGGTCGCCCCGGGTCAACACCGAGCGGCCGAGCCGGCTACCGGTCGACTGGCAGTCGATCCAGGCCACCGAGTAGCGGTAGTCGTCGTCGCCGGTGAGCATCTTGTCCATGACGGTGTCCAGGTCCGGGGCGCGCTCGGTGTCGACCAGCAGATAGCTGGTCTCGACCGGCGTCATCTGGAGGGTGGCACGGGTGATCACCCCGGTGAGCCCCATGCCGCCGGCGGTGGCCCAGAACAGATCGTGGTCGGACGCCGGTGACACCGTTGTCGTCCCGGTGGGGGTGACCAGTGTCATCTCGAGGACGTGCGAACAGAAGCCCCCGTCGACATGGTGGTTCTTCCCGTGGATGTCGGCGGCGATGGCCCCCCCGACCGTCACCAGGCGGGTGCCGGGGGTCACCGGCACGAACCAGCCCAGCGGCACCAGCCGCTCCATCAGGGTCTGCAGGCTGACTCCCGCCCCCACGGTGATCACCCCGGAGGCCAGGTCGACCTGGTGGATCGCGTCCAACCAGGTGGCGTCGAGCACCGCACCCCCGGCGTTTTGGGCCGCATCCCCGTAGCTGCGGCCCAAGCCCCGGGCGACGATGCCCCGGGTCCGCCCGCCGGAGCCCTTTGCGGCCATCCCGAGGGCCTGGTCGACGATGTGGGGATGGACGGCGTGGACCACCTCGGCGGCCGTCGGGGCGGTCCGGCCCCATCCCGTCAGTAGGGCGCGACGGCCCCGCGGCACGCTCATGTGGCGTAGACGCCCACGGCAAACAGGGCGAACCAGACCAACCCGTAGAGCTGCAGGCGGTGGTCTCCCAGGGCCATCTCCTCCGGAGCGCCACCCTCGCCCGAGTCGAGAAGACGGACCACATGGAGGAGGGCGATGGTGAAGGGCACCACGGTCAGCTGGAACCAGATCGGGTCATGGCCCGGATGCAGCTGCGCCGCCCGCTCGAACGCCCACAGGCAGTAGGCCGTGACCGCCACCGCCGCCGACAGGGTCCGGACCGAGCGGAGGAAGGTCGGCGTGTAGAGCTCGAGCGTCTGACGGGTGGCACCGTTGTCGATCCGGTGGTCGACCAGGAGCTCCTTCTCGCCGGACCGCTTTCCGGTGACGATCAGAAGGGACCCGAATGAGGCCACGATGAGGAACCAGTTGGTGAGGGGGATCCCGGTGGCCACGCCGCCCGCCACCGCCCGCAGGACGAAGCCGGCGCTGACGGCGGCCAGGTCGAGGATCGGCTCGTTCTTCAGTCCGAGCGAATAGGCCACGTTGACCAGGACGTAGACGGCCATCACCACGGCCAGGTGCCAGCCGGCCAACAGCGCACCCAGGCCGACCGAAGTCAGCATCAGGGCCGAGCCGATCCACAGGGCGGTCGCCACCGGGACCACGCCGAGCGCTACCGGCCGCAGGCGCTTGGTCGGGTGGGCGCGGTCGGCCTCGGCATCGATGGCGTCGTTGAAGAAGTACGTGCCCGACGCGGCCACGCAGAAGATGCCGAATGCGGCGACACCGTGCCAGAGCACCGTCCAGTGGAGGAGCACGCCGGCAGCGGCCGGGCCCACGAGGACCAGGACGTTCTTGATCCACTGGCGGGGGCGGGACACCCGTACGAGTCCGGCCACGAACGACGGCCCCGGCGCGTCTGGCTGTCCGGGGGCTTGATCGGAGGTGTCCACAGGTTCAGCCGAAGTGGTCAAGGGCGTCCCCGAGGGGGTCTGGTCGGGCCATGGGCGCCGATGGGAAGGTACCACGCACCCTCCAGGGTAGGGCCTGATCGTCGACCGGTCCCACCAATGAGGCCGTGCGGGCCGTGACGGATGGGCCTGACGGTCCGTCAGCGCTTAGTATCACCCTCCGTGAAACGCCCGTATCGAGTGGTGGTGGCCAAACCAGGACTGGACGGGCACGACCGCGGGGCCAAGGTGATCGCCCGGGCCCTGCGTGACGCGGGCTTCGAGGTCATCTACACCGGCCTGCACCAGACGGCCGAGCAGGTCGTCCAGGCGGCCATCCAAGAAGACGCCGACGCCGTCGGTCTCTCCCTGCTGTCCGGTGCCCATCTCACGCTGGTGCCCAGGGTGATCGACGGGCTGCGCGAGCACGGTCGTGGCGATGTCCTGGTGCTGGTGGGAGGGATCATCCCCGCCGCGGACATCCCCGTCCTCATGGACCTGGGCGTGGCCCAGGTCTTCACGCCGGGCGCTCCGCTGCCGGCCATCGGGGACTGGCTGGGCCGGGCGCTCGACGAGCGTGAGAGTGGAGTGGATGCCTGACTCGCATGGCCAGGGGCGCCAGCGGCACCGACACGGCACCGGGCAAACACCAGACAGGGTCGCAACACCAGACAGGGTCGCGACACCAGACAGGTTCGCGACACCAGACAGAGAGGAACGGATCCGGTGGATCTCTTCGAGTATCAGGGTAAGCAGTACTTCGCCCGGTTCGGCATCCCCATCTCCAAGGGAGGGGTGGCCGACACCGTCGAACAGGCCGTTGCCCAGGCAGAGGCCTCGGGCTATCCGGTCGTGGTCAAGGCTCAGGTCAAAGTCGGCGGCCGCGGCAAGGCCGGCGGGGTGAAACTGGCCAATGACGTCGAGGAGGTGCGGACCCACGCCGGCAACATCCTCGGTCTGGACATCAAGGGCCACGTGGTCAAGCGCCTGTGGGTCGAGCACGCCTCGGACATCGCTCGCGAGTACTACGCCAGCTTCACCTTGGACCGCAGCGCCAAGAAGCACCTCGGCATGTTGTCGGCCGAAGGCGGGGTGGAGATCGAGCAGGTGGCCGTGACCAACCCCGCCGCCATCGCCACCGTCCACATCGACCCGGTGGACGGTCTCAGCCTCGAGGCGGCACGCCAGTGGGTCGAGCGGGCGAATCTCGACGAGGAGGCCCGGGATCAGGCCGCCGAACTGCTGGTGAAGCTGTACAGCTGCTACACGGATGGGGACTGCGACCTGGCGGAGATCAACCCGTTGATCCTCACCCCGGAGGGCAAGGTCCACGCGCTCGACGCCAAGGTGACGCTCGACGACAACGCCACGTTCCGGCATCCCGAATGGGAGGAGTTCGCCGGCAGCGACGTCGAGGACGAGCGAGAGACCAGGGCCAAGGAGCGTGGGCTCAACTACATCGGCCTCGACGGTTCGGTCGGCATCATCGCCAACGGGGCCGGCCTGGCCATGAGCACGCTCGACGTGGTCAATCAGTGCGGTGGGTCGGCGGCCAACTTCCTCGACATCGGTGGCGGGGCCAACGCCGACGTGATGGCTGCGGCGCTCGAGGTGATCAACTCCGATCCGGCGGTGCGTTCGATCTTCGTCAACATCTTCGGCGGGATCACCAGGGTGGACGAAGTGGCCAACGGGGTCCTCGAGGCGCTCGACCGGGTGGACATCAGCTCGCCCATCGTCCTGCGACTGGACGGCACCAACGCCGTCGCCGGCCGGGCGATCCTGGCCGACCATCTGTCCGACCGCCTGGTGGCGGAACCGACCATGATCGACGCCGCCCGACGGGCCGTCGCCCTTGCCGGAGGCCAGTCGTGAGCATCTTCGTCGACGAAGACACCAAGGTGGTCGTCCAGGGCATCAGCCCGACCAGCCAGGGTCTGTTCCACGGGCTCCGGAACCGGGCCTACGGGACCCAGGTGGTGGCGGGCACCAATCCCAAGCGGGGCGGTGAGGAGATCGAGGGTATCCCGGTGTTCGCCACGGTGGCCGAGGCGGTCGAGGCCACCGGCGCCAACGCCTCGTTCATCTCGGTGCCTCCCAAATTCGCGGCAGATGCCATTGTCGAGGCCGCCGCCGCCGGCGTCCCGTTCGTGGTGTGCATCACCGAGGGCATCCCGGCTCAGGACGAGGCGCTCGCCTACAACCGGCTCGTCCGTCAATTCCCCGGGACCCGGCTGCTCGGACCGAACTGCCCGGGGATCATCTCCCCCGGCAAGTGCAACATCGGGATCACCTCGGGCGACATCGCCATGGAGGGCGGCCCGGTCGGCATCGTGAGCCGCTCGGGGACGCTCACCTACCAGGCCCTCCATGAGCTCTCTCAGCAGGGAGTGGGCCAGACCACCTGTGTGGGCATCGGCGGTGACCCGGTCCCCGGCACCAGTTTCATCGACTGCCTGGCCGCGTTCGAGGCGGACCCCGACACCCGGGCCATCATGATGATCGGCGAGATAGGCGGCTCGGCAGAAGAGGAGGCGGCAGAGTTCATCGCCTCCTCGGTGACCAAGCCCGTCGTTTCGTACGTGGCGGGTGTGACCGCGCCCCCCGGGCGCAAGATGGGCCACGCCGGTGCGATCATCTCCGGGTCCAAAGGGACGGCCCAGGCCAAGATGGAGGCTCTGTCCGGCGCCGGAGTGACCGTCGCCCTCAACCCGACCGAGGCGGGCGAGGCCATGGTCGACGTCGTCCGGAAACTCGACTGAGCCCCGAACTCCCCTCGGCGGCCGCCCTGGCCGGAGTGTCCATCGCCGCGGTCATCTTCGATCTCGACGGCCTGCTGATCGACTCGGAACCGATGTGGCGTCAGGCCGAGATCGAGGTGTTCGGCTCCCTCGGTCTCCACCTGACCGACGCCGACGTGCGCCAGACCATGGGTCTCCGCATCGACGATGCCGTCCGGCACTGGTGGGACCGTCACCCCTGGGAGGGCCGGTCGCCGGCCGAGGTGGAGCGGGCCACCACCTCCCGGGTCGCCCAGCTGATCAGTGAGTCCGGCAGCCCGATGCCGGGCGCCCTCGAGGCCGTGGCCTGCTGTCGACGACTCTCGCTCCCGGTGGCGGTGTGCTCGGGCTCCTACGCCGAGGTGATCGAAGCCGCGCTGCGGCGTCTGGCCATCGAGTCCGAGGTCGCCGTGTGGCACTCCGCCGAGTGGGATCCCCTGGGCAAGCCCCATCCGGGGGCCTACCTCTCGACGGCGGCCAAGCTGGGAATCGACCCCACCGGCTGCCTGGCCCTCGAAGATTCGTTCAACGGCGCCATCGCGGCCAAGGCGGCTCGGATGCGTGTGGCGGTGGTGCCCGATCCGGGGTCGTTCGAATCGCGGCGATGGGGCTTCTGCGACGCCGTCCTTCCGTCCCTGGGCGACTTCGACGAGGCACTCGTGCGGTCGCTCGAACACCTCGGCCGCTAGGCGGAGCGCCGCCGCGGCGGGTGCTCTGCGTGCCGGCCGGGAACCGACCGGTCGAGGGACCCGCAGCCTCGGCTGGGATCTCGGCAACTTTCACTTCGGAACCGCCGGTTCCGTGCCGATACATCAGCCACGAGGGGCATTCCCCGGGCAGGGGGACCGAGTGACGTGGGCCCACAACCGGAGGCAGGCCGGTGGGCCACGTCGCTCCGGTCCGGTCGGTCCGGGACGCCAGCACCGGGCCCCGCGCCCACACAAGGGGGGAATCGAGGCGAGGCGGCGCTGGTAGCGTGCGCCCGTGGGTTCCGGCGCATCTCGAGACTCCCCGCCCGTCCTGCACCTCGCGGTCCTGGTCTCCGGTTCCGGCACCATTTTCGAAGCCATGGTGGCCGCCGGTCTCCCTGTCCGCCTGGTGATCGCCGACCGCACCTGTCGCGCCCTCGACATCGCCGCGGCCTCTGGCATTCCCGCCCAACTGGTCGACCGGTCCCGCTTCGGAGGATTCGGGGCGGCGTTCGACCGCCACGCCTACACGGTGGCGGTAACCGAAGCGCTGGTGGCGGGGGGCGTTGACGTGGTGGCCATGGCCGGGTTCGGCACGGTGCTCGGCCAGCCGATCCACACCGCCTACCCCGGCCGCATCCTGAACACCCATCCGGCCCTGCTGCCGGCCTTTCCCGGCTGGCACGCGGTGGCGGACGCCCTGGCCGCCGGGGTGGCCGAGACGGGGACCACCGTCCATGTCGCTACGTTGGAGATGGACGCCGGCCCGGTACTGGCCCGCGCCTCGGTACCGGTGCTGCCGAACGATACGGAGAAGACCTTGCACGAGCGGATCAAAGAAGTGGAACGGACGCTCTATCCCCAGACCATCCGCCAGTTCATCGACGAGTTGGCGGCGAAGGCCGGAGATGAAGCGGGAGCACCGTCGGAGGTCTCGCCATGAGGGCGCTGCTGTCCGTCTACGACAAGACCGGGCTGGTCGACCTGGCCCGCGGCCTGTCGGATCTTGGCTGGGAGCTGGTCTCGAGCGGCGGGACGTCGACGGCCCTGGGCGAGGCCGGCATCGCCCACAGTGAGGTGGCTGACCTCACCGGCGCCCCCGAGATGCTCGGTGGGCGGGTCAAGACCCTGCACCCCACCATCCACGGTGGCATCCTCGCCGATCGGTCCCAGCCCGAGCACCTCGACGCCCTCGACCGGCTGGGGATCGGGCTCATCGACCTGGTGGTGTGCAACCTCTACCCCTTCTCCTCCGATCCGTCCGTCGAGTTGATCGATGTCGGAGGACCGACCATGGTGCGGGCCGCGGCCAAGAACCACGATCACGTGGGCGTGGTCGTGGACCCCCGTGAGTACGGGGCCGTCCTCGACGAACTGCGGCGCGACGGCTCGCTGTCGCTCGACACCAGGCAGCGCCTGGCCCGCGAGGCGTTCGCCCACACCGCCGGCTACGACGCCGCCATCGTCGAGTGGCTCGACGGGCGGGAGCCCCTGACGGAGGCGGCGGACGCATCCTCGGGGGCGCTCGAGTTCGACACCGCCGCCCTCCTCCCCCCCTCCATCCACCTGGTGCTGGACCGGGCGGGATCGCTCCGGTACGGCGAGAATCCGCACCAGCACGGGGCCCGCTACCGGATCGTCGGCCAGCACTCCTGGTGGGACGACATGGTCCAGCACGGGGGCAAGGAGCTCTCGTACCTCAACATCTTCGACACCGATGCGGCCTGGCGTCTGGTCCACGAGCTCGTCCCGACGGAAGGCGGCGAGGTCGTGGTCGCCATCATCAAGCACGCCAACCCGTGCGGGGCGGCCCGGCACGGGGATCTGGTCGTGGCCTACCAGCGGGCCCTCGACTGCGACCCGCAGTCGGCGTTCGGCGGCATCGTGGCCATCGGGGGCCCCGTGACGGCGGACGTGGCCGATGCCGTCGCCGCCGGCCCCCAGGCCGATGTGATCATCGCCCCCTCCTACGACGAGGCGGCGTTGGCGGCCCTGGCCTCCAAGCGCAAGGCGACCCGTCTCCTGTCCGCCCCGCCCCCCGAGCCGCAGGTCCGACAGTTCCGGGGGCTCGGGGCGAGCATGCTGGTGCAGGACGCCGACCGGTTCCTCGCCGATCCCTCCACCTGGCAGGTGGCCACCAGGGCGCGACCGACCGAGGCCCAATGGAGGGACCTGGACCTGGCCTGGAAGGTCTGTGCCCGCACCACCTCCAACGCCATCGCCGTGGTCACCGACGGTCAGGCCGTGGGGATCGGGGCCGGCCAGCAGTCACGGGTGGTGGCGGCGGAGATCGCCGTGTCCAAGGCCGGGACCCGGGCCACCGGGGGGGCCGCGGCCAGCGACGCCTTCTTCCCGTTCCCCGACGGCCTCCAGGTCCTGGCCGATGCCGGGGTGGCTGCCGTCGTGCAACCAGGGGGCTCGATCCGGGACGCCGAGGTGGTGGCCGCCGCCGACGAGGCCGGGATGGCCATGGTCATGACCGGTGGCGAGCGCCACTTCCGGCACTGAGCCCTGGTGAGATTGCGCTGTCCATGTTGACGACCGCCGCCCGGGCCCACTGCCGGCCTTGGGGAGGACAGCGATGACGGCGGCGATCCTGGATGGCGAGCTGCTGGCCGCCAAGATCAGGGCCGAGGTCACCGATCGGGTGGCCAGGCTGAAGTCAGCCGGGGTGACGGTGGGCCTCGGGACCATCCTGGTCGGTGAGGACGGTCCGAGTGCGCGCTACGTGGCCATGAAACACGCCGACTGCGCCGAAGTGGGTATCCATTCGGCCCACGAGCACCTGCCCGCCGACGTGTCTCAAGCCGAACTGGAGGCAGCGGTGGCCCGGTTCAATGCCGACCCCTCCATCCACGCCTACCTGGTGCAGCTCCCGTTGCCGGACGGTCTCGACGAGGAGCGGGTGCTGTTGGCGGTCGATCCCGACAAGGACGTCGACGGTCTGCATCCGGTGAATCTCGGGAGGCTGGTCATGGGAGCGAGCGGACCGCTCCCGTGCACGCCGGCCGGCATCGTGGAGCTGTTGCAGGCCAACGACGTGCCCGTCGAGGGCCGCCACGTGGTCGTGATCGGGCGAGGCCTGACCATCGGGCGTCCCTTGGCCTTGTTGCTGGCTATGAAACGACCCGGTTGCAACGCAGCGGTGACCGTGGTGCACACCGGTGTCGACGATCTGGCGGGTCTGGTCAGCCAGGGTGACGTGGTGGTAGCGGCGGCCGGCCGGGCCGGTCTGGTGACGCCGGAGATGATCAAGCCCGGTGCCGCCGTCGTCGGGGCCGGCACGTCGTGGGAGGGCAAGAGGTTACTGTCTGACGTTGATGCGTCAGTGGCCGAGGTCGCCGGTTGGATCACCCCGCGGATCGGCGGCGTGGGTCCGATGACCCGGGCCATGCTGCTCCGAAACGCGGTTCGTGCCGCCGAGCGCGCCTCATGAGCCCGCGGGCCGGGCTCGAGACCGACCAGCGGCCGTGGGGGAGCTACACCGTCCTCGACGATGACGGCACGCACAAGGTCAAGCGCATCGTGGTGCTTCCGGGCAGGCGTCTGAGCTACCAGCGCCATGCCCGCCGATCCGAGCACTGGTTCATCGTCCGCGGAACCGCCCTGGTCACGATCGACGGAGTGCAGTCCGAACTCGTTGCCGGTGGCTCGGTGGACATCCCGGTGGGGACCAACCACCGGATCGAGAACGCGACGGAGTCCGATGTCATCTTCGTCGAGGTGCAGCACGGGGAGTACTTCGGGGAGGACGACATCGTGCGGCTCGAGGACGACTTCGGGCGGAGCGAGCCCAGATGACCCGGCGCGGGGTCCTCACCCCGGTGACGATTGGCCTCGGGGCGATGGCGGTCGTGCTGGGCACGGTCGCACCGGCGGGAGGGCTGGCGGACGCGGCGAACCCGGGGAGGGCCCGGGTCGTGCTGGCCGCCGTCACCACCACCACGATCCAACCGCCGACCACCACGGTGCCGGCCACCACCACGACGACCGTGCCGACCACGACCACGACGGTGCCAACCACGACCACGACCGTGCCGACCACGACGACGACCGCTCCCACCACGACGACCACCCTGGCGCCGACACACTCATCGTCACAGACCCCATGGGCACTGATCGGCGTCATCATCGCCTTGGTGGCCGCCATCGTGCTGGTGGCCCTGCTGCTCCGGTCGCGGAAGAGACGAGGTCTCGAGGACGATTGGCACCGGGCCGTGGTTCCTGCCCTGAGCGACGCCCAGCTGGCCCGGCAGTCGCTGGTGTCCGGCAATGCCGTCTCCGATGACGCGCAACTGCGCGGGGCGGTGGAGGTCCAGGTGGAGAAGGCGGCTTCCGCCCTCGAGCACACCACCTCCGCCGCCCCCGATCCCCAGGCTGCAGCGCTGGCCACCTCGGCCGCCACCGCTCTGCGGGGATTGGCGTTCGCCATCGAGGCAGACCGGCTCCTCCACCACGGGGCGTCACCGCCGTCCGGGTTGCAGCTGGCGCAGGCGGACGAGGCCCGACGGGCCCGCAACACGGAGTTGAGCACCGCGTTGGCCCGCCTCTCCGCCCGGATCGGCTCGAAGCCCTCCCGCTGATCCGGCACCCCACCCCGGCGCCACCGTGGTGCCGGCCCCGGCGAGGCTCTGGCCATGGGTGGGACCGGGCACCTGGCGGTAGGATCCAGCGGTTATGACCCGCATCGCCGATCTGCTGGCCAAGGGCAGGACCTACTCGTTCGAGTTCTTCCCCCCCAAGACCGACGCGGAGCAGGCCACCCTGGTGAAGACGCTCCGCGACCTCGAACCCCTCGGCCCTTCATTCGTGTCGGTCACCTATCGGGGTGGGGCGGAGTCGCGTCAGCGCACCTTCGATCTGGTCACGGGCATGCTGCGCACCACGACGCTGGTCCCGATGGCGCATCTGATCTGTGTGGCCCACTCCCGGCTGGAGCTCGCCGACATCCTGGTGGCGTACCGGATGGCCGGAGTGGAGAACCTCATGGCGCTGGGCGGTGACCCCCCGACCGGACCCGACGACGGCCCCGGCGAGTTGAACCACGCCTATGAGCTGGTCGAGCTGGCCAGAGCCATCGGCGGCTTTTCGGTCGGCGTGGCCGCGCAGCCGACCTGCCATCCGCTGTCGCCCGACGTGGCCAGTGACCGCGATCACCTGGCCACCAAGTTGGCCCTGGCCGACTTCGCCATCTCGCAGTTCTTCTTCGAGGCGTCCGAGTACGTCGGGCTGGTGGAGGATCTCGCCGAGCGAGGCGTGGACAAGCCGGTGCTCCCGGGCATCATGCCGGTGACCAGCCTGAGCTCGGTGCCCCGCATGGCCACCATGGGGGCCGCCGTACCGGCGTGGATGGTCGACCGCCTGCAAGCCGCCGACGGTCGCGGAGGCAAGGACGCCGTCAGGGACGAGGGAGTGGCGATCGCCACCGAGCTGTGCGACCAGCTCCTGGGCGTGGGCGTCCCCGGGCTTCACTTCTACACACTCAACCGTTCGAGCGCCACCCGCGAGATCTACTCCACCCTCGGGTTGGCAGCCGTCTGAGCGAGACCGACTTGCCCCGCCAACAGTCGGCGTTGCCAGATGCCGATGAGTTCCGCGCCGTGTGGACGTCTCTCCTGTCGTAGCCGAACGCCATCCGGGGCGCACAGGCGTTGAGGAGGCAAAGCATGTTGGACAAGCGGTTCACCGCCACCCTGCAGAAGAGCCCGAATCCCGGTGGCTGGACCTACGTGGTCATGGACGGCTCGGCAGAATTCTTCGGGACGCGCGGGCTGATCAAGGTGCGGGGCACCATCGACGGACAGCCGTTCCGGTTCATGGCCCTGGGCGACGGCACCCACAAACTTCCCGTCAAGTCCGACCTCCGGACTGCGATCGGGAAGGAGGCGGGTCAGAGCGTGGACGTCCACCTCCTGGAGCGGATGGACAACTGATTTGGTTTTTGGTTGCGACCGCGCGGGGCTGCGCCCTGGCGTCAAGCCGAGGGAGGTGGCCGATCCGTCAGGCCAGTCGGCCATCGCCCCGAGCCGTGAGCGATCCGGTGCCCGCTCGAGTCGAACGGACCGCTGAGCGGGCCAAGGCGGGGAATGGTGCCGGTAGGCTGCCGCCCATGCCCGATCTGATCACGCAGGGACCTGATGGGACCCTCCACGTCACCGACCAACCGATCATCCCGTTCATCGAGGGCGATGGCACCGGCGTGGACATCTGGCCGGCAGCCAAGTTGGTCCTGGACGCCGCTGCTGCCAAGCACGGCAAGTCGGTGGCATGGAAGGAGGTCCTGGCCGGGCAGAAGGCATTCGACGAGACCGGCAGCTGGTTGCCGGACGAGACCGTCGAGACCTTCCGCTCCCACCTGATCGGGATCAAAGGGCCGCTGACGACACCGGTCGGCGGTGGGATCCGCTCCCTCAATGTGGCGCTCCGACAGATCCTCGACCTCTACGTCTGCCTCCGCCCCGTGCGCTGGTTCACCGGCGTGCCCTCCCCGGTGCTGCACCCCGAGAAGGTCGACATGGTGATCTTCCGCGAGAACACCGAGGACATCTACGCCGGCCTCGAGGCCGAGGCCTTCACCCCGGAGGCGGCCAAGCTCTCCGCCTTCCTCCGCGACGAGATGGGCTGGGAGGTACGCGAGGGCTCGGGCATCGGCATCAAGCCGATCTCCGAATTCGGGTCGAAACGGCTGATCCGGGCGGCCATCAACTACGCCCTCTCCCACCGGCGGCCGAGCGTGACCATGGTCCACAAGGGGAACATCCAGAAATTCACGGAGGGCGCATTTCGCAATTGGGGCTACGAGCTGGTGCGGGAGGAGTTTGCGGACGTGGCGGTCGGTTGGGACGACTGTGAGGGCAAGCCGGACGGGAAGCTGTTGGTCAAGGACGGCATCGCCGACATCACGTTGCAACAGGTGCTCACCCGGGCCGAAGAGTTCGACGTGATCGCCACCACCAATCTCAACGGCGACTATCTCTCCGATGCACTGGCGGCTCAGGTCGGCGGAATCGGCATCGCCCCCGGCGGGAACATCAACTACGTCACCGGTCACGGCATCTTCGAGGCCACCCATGGGACGGCTCCCAAATATGCCGGGCAGGACAAGGTCAATCCGGGTTCGGTCCTGCTGTCCGGAGTCATGATGTACGAGCACCTGGGTTGGACCGGGGCGGCGGCGGACATCGTTGCCGCCCTCGAGGCCACCATCGCCGACAAGGTGGTCACCTACGACTTCGCCCGTCTGATGGACGGCGCCACCGAGGTCAAGTGCTCGGAGTTCGCTGCTGCCATCGTGGACCGGCTGTAGGGCCCGGGCCGCACCGTCACCGAGGCAGCCACGGTGACATCGAAGGGACGGCCAGGGTCGACCGACCGGAACCGGTCCGATTAGCCTCGCCTCCATGGCCGCCAACTCTCCGATCCACGTCACCGTCACCGGGGCCGCGGGCCAGATCGGCTACGCCCTTCTGTTCCGCATCGCCTCGGGCCAACTGCTGGGCCCCGATCAGCCGGTGGTGCTCCGGCTCCTCGAGATCGAGCCGGCCATGAAGGCGCTCGAGGGAGTGGTCATGGAGATCGACGACTGCTCGTTTCCGCTGGTCAGCGATATCGTAACCACCACCGATCTCAATACTGCCTTCGACGGCACCTCGTGGGCGCTGCTGGTCGGCTCCATCCCGCGCAAGGCGGGAATGGAACGAGGAGACCTGTTGACGGTCAACGGGGGGATCTTCGGCCCCCAGGGGCGCGCCATCGCCGCCAGCGCCGCCTCGGATGTGCGGGTGCTGGTGGTAGGCAATCCATGCAACACGAACTGCCTGATTGCCAGGTCGAGTGCCCCCGAGGTGCCGGGTGACCGCTGGTTCGCCATGACCCGCCTCGACGAGAACCGGGCCAAGAGCCAGCTCGCTCACCGGGCCGGGGTCCCGGTGGCCTCAGTGACCAACATGGCCATCTGGGGCAACCATTCCGCCACCCAGTTCCCCGACTACGCCAACGCCCTCCTCGGCGGCAAGCCGGCCGGGGAGGTCATCGACGACATCGACTGGCTCCAGGGGGAGTTCATCACCACGGTCCAGAAGCGGGGCGCCGCCATCATCGAGGCGCGCGGTCTCTCCTCCGCGGCCTCCGCGGCCAATGCGGCAATCGACTCCGTGGCCAGCATCCGCGGGGCGACCCCGGGTGACGAGTTCACCTCGCTGGCCGTCATCTCCCGTGGCGAGTACGGGGTGCCGGAGGGATTGCAATTCGGCTTTCCGGTGCGGACCAACGGGTCGGGTGGATGGAGCGTGGTCGAGGGACTGCCCCACGACGAGTTCGCCACGGCGCGGATCCGCATCACCACCGAGGAGCTCGAGGCCGAGCGGGCCGACGTGGCCGGCCTGCTGCCTTAGGGCCCGCCGCGATTTTGATTACGCGTTTGGCGTCGGCGTGAGCGTGTA
>JADEYI010000361.1_pt1 | contig 68707 bp, 91 predicted proteins | sample 8542331 | NCBI WGS metagenome assembly JADEYI01 (sample SAMN16510988, study PRJNA670497) | mine drainage metagenome | isolation source: biofilm near Copperflume 1 | place: Germany: Marsberg coppermine Kilianstollen | collected 2018-02 | reverse complement strand
GGCGGTGGCGGCGGGCAGGGGGGCGGCGGCGGGCACGGCCCATGGCGCCTGCTGACCATCCTGTTCGCAGCGCTGGTGGCAGGTATGTCTACACACAGTGGCAATTACACTTAGTGATGTCAAACAACTTGCAGCCGACATCACACTTGCACTCAGTGATGCTATTTTCTGGCATGTGGTTTGCTCCACAGCTGCAGAACGCTGTCACCTGGGTGCCATTAGACCACTTCTCGACAAGCAATTAGCATGCATGCACAGATGCGCAGAGTGCAATATCCAATGGGATTATGCAAGGGCTAATGCACAGAACAGATATGCAAGGTGTACAAGGCAGTGCCAGCGCCGATTAGGGACAAAAGGCTACCTCGGGGTGTCTATGCAGGTGACATAGTCACATACAAAGCAGTCGTGTCTGTAGACCTTCTTTGACAGGAGCATGCACCGGGATCCGCACAGTGCAAGGAAGCGCAGTTCATGCCGTTCATCCATTATTGCAAGCTTTTGAGTTGCTATCACCTCTGGTCCTGCAGCTGGCGGCGCGATGGGCTACAGCAAGAAGGGCAGCAGGGCTTCGCTGGTAGCCAGTGGCAGCATCACTGGCGCGCTGCTGCTCAGTGCAGCGCTCATGGGGGGGCCGCTGCGCGTGCCGGCTACGCTGCTCGCGCTCGGTGACTAACTCCTTTCCTCTGTCAGTACCCCTGGAAGCGTGGTTTGTGACCTGGTTAGGGAACAGCGAGAAAGTTTCTGGCTTGCGCGTGGTCTCTTTAATGCATGAGGTGTTTGCGGCTGATGTGGGAAGGAGCCCGTTTCTGGCTTGAGCCATTGTGGCTCGCGCCTGCTGTGGCTCCTGCATTTTTGAGCGCGCCCACTGGAGCTGCCTGCCCCCGACACAAGGGGACGCAATTGGTGGCGGAGAGGTGGTTCACCGGGAATACCTGCATGATGCTGCGTCCCCTGGGGGCCTTACTACTCTCAGATCTTCAAACTGCAGATTCCTTGATTTCCAGAGTGTCAGGCGTAGAATTTGGGCGTGACGGCCCTAAATTCAACAAAATCTGTGTCTGATCGACACTTAATCCCAAAGCTCACTTCTTGTTTGGCTGTTCCCAGTGCATACTACCCGCTGGACCCTGAGCAAGCATATGTGGCACTTATTTGGGTGCATGCTAGTCTGGTCTATTCACAGCTTTTCTTTGTGTGTTGCAGCTGCCAGCTGCACTCTTGGCACCTACATGGGCAAGGGGTACGTGCGAACAAAGAGGGTGTTTCCTCAGGGGGTCTTCGCGCTAACCTCGCTGCTGCTCAGCGGCGGTTACATCGTCTCAATCACTTGAGGCAACGCAGTCTGGGCGCTGGTCTGTCTATCTTGAAGACTCTGCCAAACTCCACGCATACTCTTCCTTATCTAAGGGACTGTCCTTCATGAGATTGTCTCTTCGTATCATGCTGTTCTCGTTCCTTCGAAGAGCAGAAGATATCTTGCATATTGCAAGTCCCTTTATCATAGGAGATTTTTGACTTGATGCTTCATTGCCGTCTGTGCGTACTGTATATGTGCTTGGTGAGAACTGTGCTGTTTTCAATGCATTGTTTTGAAGTGACTGCGGCATGCATGGGGAATACGGATGAGGAACAGAGCCTTTGTGAGGCGCATGTGATAATGAAGTGGCAAGCAATTGGCCATAGAGGATTTTTTTGGAATGGACAGGAGCAATATACCTATGTAACAACATTGCATATTGTAGCAAGACAATTTTGGGGTTGGCACATTTGTTCTCGACCAGGATAGGAGATTCATTTATCGATGTCATCAAAGACCACCATGTGTATTTCAGACCTGCCTCCAGCATGCATGGGTCATGACAGCTTCTAAACTGTGTCATCATGGCAAATTTCTCCCTTCAATTGCTGCATCATGGCAAATTTCTCCCTTCATTTGCTGCATGGCATTCCACGCGTCCACAAGACTGGTAGCACCATTACCTTTGCCAATGTGCCCTGCTATCGTCGGTCCTTATCAGTGTGCTGGCACATGTCATTCTATGGCCGCCAGACAGTGACAGTCTGCCGCTATGTCTTGAAAATATCTCAAGGAAATCTCAGTTGTTGACACTGACTGCCTCAAGAAACGGTCTGCCATTTGTTTTCAGGGCTGCCAAGTCCAAGCACCTATGTCTGCGGCTGCTGCTGCGAACAGGGACATGAGCAAGTGTCGCCTTCTGAAGCCTGGCCTCCTGCAGTAATGCAACAATGACAAGGTGCATGAGCTTCAGACTGGTCATCCAACTTGCTTGATGAGGGCATCTGTCGTGAGTCTTGCACCTTGACAACAAATGAATCGTTATCTACCACACATTGGCTGTGCACTATTTCAAGCAAGCACAAGGTTCTCAGCTGGTCTTTCAGGAACAAAGGCTGGTGGTGCAGGGTCCTTGCAGCCACTCAGAACACCAACAGACAGCATCCCATGTCAGAATGTCCAGGTCGATGTCACAGTTGGACTCAGAAACTCGATGTTTGGGCAGGTGAGGCATTTGTACTCCTGTGGACCCCGAGGCCACAGATGACCTCTACTTGGGGATATCTAATACATGACAGGCAAGGCAGGGATGCTGGAAGACAGTCCTGGCTCGGTCTATGGGGCACTCAGCCAAATTTGAGTTCTGAAGTGTCAAGCATTCGCTGCAGCTGGTGGGACTTCCTACCTGATGAGCCGACACTCATGCGGTCCGCAAGCTGAGGGCAGATCTCAGTGGAGTTGAAAGAAAGGCTCGCCTGCAGCAAGCCATTGTATGACCTCCAGGCCTGTCAAGGCAGATCGGAATCATTGCCCCATTGTCTGCCTTAGTATTGGTAGGGAATGACAGAGTCTGCGCCTCAGCAAAGTGTTATGTGCAGGAGTAACGTCGGCAACTCTTTGTTGATGTGCATCACAGGCTTTGCTAGGCTCACTCTCAGATGCACCCAGGTTGGCCAGAGCATGCTGTAGGAGACAGTCTCATGGCTGAAAATGGCCTCATTGCAATGAATGACATTGCTCTCCACCCCTGACTATGCAATGCCACCACCTTCCTGCTCTCTCCTTTCCAGTCATCTGCAAAGGGCTCCGATCCATGATGTTGAGGCTGGAAGGCTTACCGTGTTGCAGGCGCTGTTGGGGTCGGTGCATGGCTGGCAGGGGCCGCTTGCGCGCTCCCCAACACACAGGGGCAGGCACAAGGCTCCTGGAGACTGCCCGTCAGCTGTGCCGCACTGGAACCAGCCTGACACGCGCGTGAGGCAGGGAGGCCTTTGGGACTGCAGCAGGCCGCGATCTGCGCCTTTAGAAGCAGGCCTCAGTGCTCTGCAGGAGGACAGCGTGGCAAACACCTCCAGAGATTGCTGAACTATATCTTTCAACAAGGGTCAAAGCAACTCCCTGGAACTTTCTTTGTGGGAAGCAGAGATGTCAAGACGTGGAGTGTAAGTACTGAGATGTTTGACTTCCGAGAAGCATCATAGTGTATGCAACCTTCACAGAGCAAGCTTACCTGAATCAACCACCACACCGGTGATCACCAGGAACACCGCTAAGGAAGCAGAGAAGGGCCTCGACATCTAGGGGCAAGTGCCGATCCCCTGGCAGCTCGATCAGGCCACCGCCTTGGACGCCGGCCCAATACTCCCAAAACCGATCATCAAGATTTACGCGTTGCTTGGCTCCGTGACATCGCTGTTCTACTTCTCTGATCGTGCTTCCGGAAGCTCTCGGAGACCTTCTCACCGAACCCTCGAGAGGGCCACCACCCTCTTATGTGGGGGTTAAAAGTGTAACGGAGTGAAATATCTAGGGGTTTGAGGTGTCAGGATCTTGGCGGCTTCGGTGAGCATCGGGGCAGAAAGAAAAAGATTTCTCAATCAGCAGGAGCATGCTTTCCGCCCTGCGAACTGCAGTAAGCTTGTCCGTCCGTCCCGCTCACGGAGTTGTCAGTCTCCGATCCTTCAGGACCGTCCCAGCACCCACCCGTATCTCCACCCGCAGCATCTCTGTGATCACCGCGATGGCTGAGGCAAGCAAAGCCACCGGAACGGTGAAGTGGTTCAACTCCACCAAGGGCTTCGGCTTCATCACGCCCGACGACGGCGGCGAGGACCTGTTCGTGCACCAGGTCTGTTCTGCGCGAGTTGGATAATATGCCAAAATTTGCTTATAAATCACACGTAGGGTTATCTCGTCTCTGTGTGCTGGCCGTCCGCAGACATCATCCGTTGTTACGTGCTGTTGTTCCGAGGAAATTTGCGTCTGCCAAGCCTGTAACAGCTGGTGGAATCTGTCTGGGGTCCCCAATGTCAGGCACGGGCCAATCTTCAGGTGTCTTGTTTGTCTGTTGGCGGCTTCCGCCTCTGGGGGCTGTCTTGCTGCCAGTCTGCTGCATCAATAGATCTCTCTATACCTCTTCTGGGCAGTGATTGTCTGTTGGGGCACTGCCTTGGAGCAAGGTGGGTTGCAAGTGGGGTGTGATGGCGTGCACGTGTCGCGTTCTTGTCTTGAGGCCGTGCCCTGTGCTGTGTAGACGAGCATCATCACCGACGGCTTCCGCAGCCTTGCTGAGGGCGAGCAGGTGGAGTTCTACGTCGAGTCCGGTGACGACGGTCGCACCAAGGCCGTGCAGGTCACTGGCCCAGGCGGCGCACCCCCTCAGGTATTTTCGAGTTCTCTCTCGTCTTGCGTCCATAGTAGTGGCTCCCTGCCATAATACCGTGCCGGGATCAGTGCCTGTCGCATCGTGACATGAGTGCACGGGAGGTTGTGATCTTCCTGTATTGGGGGAGTTCTTTGCGTCGGGCCTCGCTCGAAGTTTCGTTAGGCACTTCCGTCCGGGCGTAGGGACATCTCCTTATGCACATAGTGTTAGTCTTGTAGCGATCAAGGTTGGTTGAGGAGGCATCGGCGACCTGACCGAATTGCTGATCATGGATCCTTTCAGATTAGGAACGGCCCATATCCCAAATTCCTTCGTATGAATTATCATGTCCAAGCTGTTTGTGCAATTATCATGCTGCTGAGGCCGCACAGTAGCCAAGCAGAGCCCCTGTCATTGCACTTCCTATGAGTGGCAGTGATACCAGCTGTGATCTTTTCTTTATGCTTCCCCTATCTTTGGTGCAGGGCCAGCCCAGGGATGAGTACGGACAGGCGAGTTTCACTTTCCTTCCAGTAGCTTCAAGAGCTCCCTATCCTCCTGCCTGTTTGCATGCGCCGCCTGTTGTCCAGGGGCACCTCATCTCTGTAGTCTTCAATTGAAGGCCACCCATGCATGCCTGGGTTGCTCTCAAGCTGGCTCTACTGCAGCTGGGTAGTGTGTTTGTGTGCAAAGGAATGCAGGGGCTCATATTTCTAGTGGATCAGTGCTCCTCTGTCTGCACAGCTCGTGGTGTCAAGTGCATGCTTGGATCTGATCTGGCCTTGTAGGAGACTAGGTTGCCCACTAGGTTGCTCAGGACATTTCCCTGTATTGGTTTTGGTCTTGGTGCACTCTGGCGGCTGCTGTTAGTTCTGCATAAATCTAGGGCAGTTCCAGAAACGGTTAGAGTCTGCCTGTAGGGTGCTCCCCGCCGCGACTATGGTGGCGGTGGCGGCAGCTACGGAGGTGGCGGCAGCTACGGCGGTGGCCGCGGAGGCGGCGGTGGCAACTACGGCGGCGGCGGCGGCGGCTATGGCGGCGGTGGCGGCTATGGCCGCGGCGGCGGAGGCCGTGGTGGTGAGCAGTACTAACCTGGGTAACTCATTACAGCAAGGTCCTCCCTGTCGTGTGCCTGAAGAGGCACCCTTGGGAAACCCTGCCTATTGTAGACCCAAACACCGCTTCAACTGCTTGATTGTATGCCCATTTTGCTGCCTGCTTGTTGAGTAGAGTTGCGCTGAACCTTGCAGATGCTGCTGAATGTATTGTTGGCTGCTTTCTGCATGCCATTTTCCTCTAGCTGGTGCCCCTAGCAAAGCTGCATGCTGTGTATGTGTGTCAGATTGTGTTCCATCTAGCTCCTGATTGCTGCTTGATTAGCACCTGCATGCCTGCCTGTTTTCCTGCGTCGTGCACATGTCACGAGATCGTGAGAGATGTGTGCACCGGTGGTGTATGTCTAGAATGCAGACTCCTAACAATGTGGTGTGCGTATGCACAGGCCGTGGTGGCGGCTACGACCAGGGCGGCTACGGAGGTGGCGGCTACAACCAGGGCGGCTATGGCGGCGGCGGCGGCTACTGAGCAGCCATCGGCCTTGTGCGGCCAGCTTCAGCACTAGCTGCTGAGGTCACAGCCCTGAGGGTTGCTAGTGACCCCCGGCAGTCGAACAGAGAGATCCGGCCTTGCGTGAGGACAGAATAACCCCGCAAACCAAGAAGCGGCCGTGGTTGGATAAGGGCGCCCGTCAGAGCACTGTATGCTTTGCTAGCATTTGTCGAGATGGTTTTGTGTATCCTGATGGGCCCGAGCGAGGATAAACGGTGGTTGTTTTTAGAGTGTGATGGGCGCGTGGCGGCTGCGGAGGGTGAGCGCATTCCGGTGTGACTGCCCTGCCGTTTCGCGCTGCGCTGACCCCTGGGGTTGCCTTACGGCGTTGCGGGCGCCGCACCCCCTTTTTCAGTCGTTTGTTTTCTCCTTTCATGTGTTTGGTGCACACCCCTGGTACCACTTTCTTTGCTTCTGTGTGGTTGTGTCAGGCTGCATCCCTTACGCGCTCATGCCCGTGCTGCATCAGGCTATATTGGGCGGCATGCGCTGTCGCACGGGGCTTGCGCCTGAAACTTTCTGCAGCTTTAAAAATGCATTCCCTGGACGGAACAGTCATTTGTAGTCACTAGAGGCACATGGCTGGCCCTCACCCGATCCCTAGAGAGGGTGGATGATGCAATCATGGAGGGTCATTGCAGTTGGCAGCATGCCGGAGGGCTGGGTTGACAAGGATGGTCTGTGTGTCTCGCAATCAGTCTGAGGCCTCGTGTGGTGTTACCGCTGCGCGTCGCCAAAGTTTTGACAGCAAGCAAAAACACCATATTCTTTGGCGGCTTTGAAGTTACTGTCACTGCTTGTGCTGGCACAACACATTCCAATGGTACAAAGGCTACATTCGTGTGGGATAATTGGAGCATTTGGGCGGTTTGTTGGGGGGGCCTTGTGCCCACCCTTGGCTCGATTTCTGGATGGCTTCAGGCTGATATTTGAGTAGAGCTTCATGGCTATATTTCAATCGAAGGAAACCTTGTCAACTGCGACTCAATGGACTTTGTAACCCAGAAGCAAGGGAGTAACATAGTTTTCCTGCCAATTCCAGCTCTACATGAGGGGTTTGTTCCATGGAGTTGCATCACACACATACATACAAAAAAAACAGGAAATGGCATTGTGTTGGTGAAAGTGCACTGTATCAAACTTGTTCTGAGGCAGTCGATGGATTGCAGTAATCTATAAAGTGTCCTTTGCAACATAATGGATTCTTGTAATGGATCTGACAAGTGCCAGAAAATTGCTTGGGCCAGTGATGGCTTTACTAAAATGTCTTCATCATTTGCAATGACCACTTGCATATCCAGATATTTTCATTCCTTTTTGCAGCAAGCACTCGGGACTGTCATCCTTCAGTCACTTGGAAGAACATTGAGGCGATCACAGCAGCACAAGCTAAAGCAAGTATCCTTCAAAGCAGAGCTCGTGGATATTTCAGCTGAGCCCCTCAAATTAGGTCTGATTCTTTGATGCAAGTTGCAAAGCCACACTTCAGCAACAAAGACAAGCTGTGAAGCAAGTCGCGACCATCTCACGATCCATAGACCTCACCCTTAGCAGCAAAGCACACACAATCAGAGCCAGACACAGACGCCTAAAGCAGAGACAGCTGGCCTGCTGAATCTCAAACACCGCTCCCACCCTTCCGCCGAAGCTTGAAAGCTGATCCCAAGGTCTATTTTTGCATGCCTGACTCCACCACAAGCGGCCCTATGAGACCAGGCAGCACACTCAATGCTCGACATGCTTACTCTAGCCTGCTTGCACGCATACACAGAGGCTGCCACACATTGGAAAATGAATTTACTAAACTCAAGAGGCACCAGGTCAGAGCAGCACGAGGCCAATCTGCTCGGCCTTGAGCTCCTCCTTCAGGCGCCAGTTGTACAGGTAGTAGCGCAGCCGCCCGTCGCCGATGCCAAACTTGAGGTCCTTCAAGAAGGTCTCGTTGTCAAATATGTCCAGGGCATTAAAGACGTCATGTCCCCTGCAGGCAGCAGGAAATTCAGTCACATGCTGCAAACCCGGCGGAAGCAAACATCAGGGAAGGAGTCTTGTCCCTGATTGAACTCTGAATGTGGGATGAGTCTTGCATCAGTTAGCCAGAGTCCAGCCAGATTCCAGGGGTTTGCAGCGGAGCAAAGCAAAGTGTCCTTTGGTCACCGTGGATACCAAAGATACTGCAAGCACCAAGTATCAGCCATGTAAGCAGCATTCCACGCCAGAAAGTGTGGCACAGCATGAACGCTGTGAACATCAGCTCTGTACTTGAGCTCCTGGCGTTGTCTCTCCCTATCTAACAGTGAATCTGCACACAGCGCAGGCACAAGAGGATACATGGTGCAAAAGCGCTTGCGCAGTGCGAGCACAAGCTCCTGCATGTGAGCTATTGCCCTCCTCTCCCCAACCAATGATCACATGGCAGACATGCACATCTTTTCCTCATGGCCAGGTGCCAGGCCAACCACGAACTCGCCTTCCTCTGCCCCTATTTGCAAGTTGACGTGCGCACACGTATAGACACTGAACACAGTGCCCACAGGTGATTGGGTCTTGCTTAGATCTGGCAAGGTCATATAAAGGGCTGGATATCTGGCAGCCTTTCCTGCAGCTTGTCTGCAGCAAATGCTGCAGAGGCCCCTTGCCTTTGGGAGGATTAGCGCGTAATATTTATAGTGATGCGCACACTCTGTACAAGAGGGGATAGCGGCGCACTTGCGGAGGGCGAGCACAAGGAGGTCCTGCATGAGCTGCAGAAGGGGGGTCTTGGCAGCCACGGTGTAGTACATGAAGGCCGCCTTGAGCGTGTCATACTGCGTGTTCCCTATGATGGTGCTCGGCAGCGTGTAGTAACTCGCCAGGTCCGTCACCGTGCCGTCTGCATGTGCCGGCACATGCTTCAGCCCCGGCTCAAACGTGAGAACGATGCATCAAATCGGCACTTCCTCTGAGAATTATGGTCCTTGGGGTGCTGATCACATGCAAATTCAACCTCACGAAAGCCATTCTGCACCCAGCTTGGAATTTTAGGGCTGGGCCTTTCGATCTTCTGCAAGTCATTGGATGCATCACAACAACGCAAAGCTGATGAGACAGCTCAACTCGCGTGTTTCTAGATGCCCTCAGCAAGCACGAGCCTTTCCCCCCCACACTTGCCCCAGTCCTGCCAGAGTCCTGACCAATACATTTCACCTGTACTATAAAAGCTGGATTGTAGATCACCACATTGTATTGATTTCCCAAGAGAGGAAATGCACCTGGTCCCTCCACTACATACGCATCGATGACCCCTTCCTGCGGTTCCAGGTAGTGCCAGACCTCCTCCTTGGTGAACTCTGGCGCCAGCTCAAACTTTGCCAGATACACTCTGAGCAGCTCCGTCACCTGCGCGCCAGCTCACCACGCTGAGGGTTGCTTGCACGCATGCAGGCTCAGAGCGCGGCTTATCCACGACACAACTGGAGATATTCCTGCAAATGCCATATTGCTGCACTTGGTCTAGGCAGGCTCAAAAGTGGTGATAGGAAAGGGACCAGAGCCCTCCCTGCAGCCTCCTGACTCTAACTTTGTGTGCAGGGTGTCCATCTCACACTGAGACACTGAGCCAGTGCCCATTATTGAGTGCCACGCGCATCTGCTCTGCAGTGCTTGGGTACAGGCAGCCCTATTCACTGCCAAAGCTGCATCACATGGCATGGCGACGAGATTGGTGCTGTTGGATTTTTAGGGGCTATCCTGGCAGGTGCACGCACCTGCTCCACATCCTTTTCTTCCAGCGGTCTGATCCCGGGCGTCTGCGTCTGCTCTGGCAGCTTGAACAGCTTCAGCGTCCGCGCCATCGTCATCCGCGGCTGCGGAGCACCACAACACTGATAACTGTAAATGTCATTTACATATTGGATCCCTAGCAACTGTCTGTTCACGCTGTACCACAAGATGCTGTAGGCGATCACTGACAGGCATGTGCTTGTGCTGCCAACATTGTGGTCAAGGACTGCTTCTGCGCCGGAGCAATGGTTGCTCCAGACATGCCATGCATATGGCAGCGATACCAAAAACAACAAAAAGTACCTCTCAAGCCTTCACCAGGCCCCGGAACAAATATACGGATAAGTGATGCTAAAGCTGACCCAGGAGGCTCGAACCCAAGACATGCCACTGTGTGAGGCTGCTTTATGTGCTCGGGTTTGTTCACTAGGGCGGGCATGCTTTGCAAGGTATGTGTGAGAACAGCTTTAGGGTGATTTCCTGAGGTGGGGTGCGAAGCGCAACACGTAAAGAGATTTACTGGGGCGAGGGGCAAACTGCAAGCTTGTGGTGGAATAGCTCAGGGGTGCATCTTTGGGGCAAGCGCGCAGTGCAAGGGTGTGTTTGAGCGGCTCAGGGGTGGATCGCAGGGTTGCGGCACGCGCACCGCGAGGCGGGAGAAGCCGACGCTGATGAGCTTTTTGGGGTTGAGAGAGCGGTGCCAATACTGCGCAGTCGCCACCGGCTTGGGCAGCAGCACTCCCGCTGTGTAGGCCGCCTGCCAGATGCCTCGCAGGTTCACCCGCCGCGTGATCTCCTGCATGCATGCGAGACATGACATCAGCAAAGGGACATCACAGATGCCCAGTCCTTCGCATCAAGAAAATTGTCTCCCCGACAGAATCCTCCCAAGGAAAGTCTTCCTTTTGAGATTCTCTCATAATGTTGCAACATTTTGTCAAAATGTGGTAGAATTGCCTGAGACTTTGAGACCACAGTGACTGCTGCAGTGTACATTGCTGATCACAGGCGAGATGCTTCATTGCTTGAAGCAACACGCGCTGGTGGATCAACATCACAGTGCCCCCTGAAACTCTGTTGGGCATCAAAACCGGTCCAACTGGCTTTCAGCATCCCAAAGTATAAGTGCAAGGGGCCAGACCAAGCACCTTGATGAGCACGGGGGCAAGCCGCTTCTGGCGAAGCTTCTTGTGCACGCACAGGAAGTTGATCTCGACCATGCTGATTGTGGCCTGCCGCGCGCGCATGCTTGCAGGAACGCCTGTTATGAACGCCACGAGCTTGCCGCTGCCACTCACTCGCACCCCCAGCACCCAGTCCGCCTGCCAGCCCGGCGGCTGCAGCGCCCACTTCAAAAACTCCTGGGAGTACTTGAACCTGCGCCGCATGCATGCGATCCCCGTCAGACACTGTCATTTGGTGACTACAGGCCTGGAGATTACAGGGTGTTTGTCTTTACTCGGTAATACACTCAAAGGGTGTGTCTCGCTCTCCCTCTGATGCTAGAGTCCCCAAGCCTGCTTGTTGCCGCTGGGTGTGATAAAAAGTGTCAGAAGAGGGGAGTCTTTGTGCCGTCAGATGTGGGCATGTTTTGTATTGCACCGTGCTCACGTCCAACTGAGGTGGCTCAAGAAACAGCAAGCCAAGTGCGAAAGGTGCATGTGCATAGGCATGATCCACTTTGAACATGCAGAGCAACTGCCCTGACAAACCCCTGGCAAATTGATGAGCGTCTCATTGAGGAGCCCTGACTTGTTGAGGGGTCATGTCGTTTTTGGGGAAGGCACTGTTTGCTGTGCAGGGCTGGTCACCTGAACATGTTGTCATCGTCCTCCACATAATTCATGGTGAGCAGCTGGTACACCTGCAGAGCAAGATACCATGCCAAGACACTCAATAGACTGGCGCGCGCTAATGCAATGATCTTGATGTGGGGTTCAGCGGTGTTGCATATGATGCCACTTGCATGCAGGCAGTTGGATTGCTGCTGGCAGAGGCAAGAGCTAGAGCTAAGGGGCATACCTCTTCGACTGTCTTTTTGTCGTTGACATCGCACGTTGACCACTCAAACCTGCAAGCAGGTCACTCCTTGAAACATGCGAATGCATTTTGGACAGCCCAGGCAACTTTTTCCCAGATAATCTGCTGCCAAGCCATCCGTTCACAGCATGCTCACATCTCCCAAGCATGCACAGAGTAAGGAGATCCAGGGAAACGTCGTACACTCATAAAATTATCACAAGCTCCCCTTGTATGCTGGATGGTTTCTTGAACGGGTCACTGCCTTCCTGCACTACAGCATGAGCGTGCATGGAGGTCTTACCCAGCTGGCAGGTTGTAAGGCTCCGGCCGAACGTCAGCTATTGTCTTTGGCGCATCTATTGAACCCTCCTGACCGTCCACAGGAGACACGTCAAGACATATCCCACCACATACTCTAGGTTCTTGGAGTCCACGATATATCAGACTGCTTGAACACCCCTCAGGCTCGGCAATCCACCGTGTGCACTTGTTGCCTTGCCACAAGGTAATTTGCAGGTAGATGTGAGAGCAGAAAAGGTCTTCAGTCACACACCTCCAAAGTCTGGAATGTGCTGGCATCCTCTGTGAATTGGGCAACAGGCTGTGTCTCCCAGAAGGCATACGTCTTCTTCATATCCTCCTGTTGCGACCTCAGATGCATCTGAATCATTTGTTCCTGCGCAATATCATCTCCAGACTCAAACTTATGGCTTGCCATAATTCCCAACGGCTGGGCGTCTCCAACTGTGGCTCGGGTGCCACACCGCCAGGACCCCAATTCTCGAAAATGGCTTATTTTTCACTGGAATATATATATATAAATATGTTTTCATCTCTGATGATCCTTCAAGTGACGCAGCTTTACCTGCAAGGCTCTTTGCCCTGATGAGGCAGCACCATCGGGTGCCTTGGGGGCAGTGGAGACCGCATTCCCATTCTCGTCTGGCTTCTCTTTCTGGGACTTCCCCATAGTGGGGACTTTGCCTCTACTGTAAGGCAGACACCACTACTTAAAATGTAGATCGAAAAAGGCTTGTTCGATCAATACATGACTTCGTTCTAGACGGTAGAGGATGTTTCAGCGTAGATCCATGTATTCCATACGTTTTCAATTTTATGTATCTGTTGCTCTGGTACGATTCCCAGAAGCAGTCTCCTCTCGTGCACACCCATGTTGGTTATGTCACCGCTGAAAGCTGTGAGTCAGCAGTTGGCCAATAGCGCTATTTCCAAGGAAGACCGTTTCTGGGGCTGTAATGGCCGCAAGCTTGAGAACGAAGACCCCTTCTTGACGTTTGACTCCTCAAATCAAGCTATCTAGTATCGACAACAGTCAGGTGCAATTTAGACTTCTTCAAGGATATAGTTTCAGTAGTAATTTGCACAGGTAGAAATTTGCTGAGTAGCTCCCGTGCAAAAAGTGGAACCTTTATATCACATTGTTTTCACTTTGTAAGCCTCACATGACAAGAGAAAGGTCCGTATTGATGTCAACCCTTCGGGACAAGTCGGTAGTCAAGCATCGTACAAGCTGAGCCTTTCCCTCCATAAACAGGACAGTAAGAGCCGCATTTACACTTAACTTGTACGTGAAAGAAGAGCACCGACATGCTTTAAAGATTGAAGGAGATAACACGAGCGCCCCTTCTTGGGGGCCTTCCTTGATGTCCCATGTCAGCTCTGCTATCTGAGAAGCGCTGGGTGAGGCATGGCGACAGAGGAGTGGATAAAACGTGCTATACAGAATGGGAAGCTCTACGAAGACTTGCCTCCCAGAGTCAGATCTGTGCTGCCAGTTAGCGAGTGGAAGCTGAAGTACGCTCAATCTCCACTACCTGCCTGAAACAGTCAGATTCACGTCATTGCAAGCTTGCACCTTAGAGATCCTTAGTGTAAGATCAGTCAAAGGGCTCGCCAGCACAAAATAATCCTGGTATGTGACTGAGTTGAAACATGCTCCAGTCTCTGCTGTTGCAGTTCCATCAGTTGCCTGCAGCATAGTCCCCTGCATGCAGGTTCATGGAGGCATGGTCATTGTGAGTAAGGTACTAACACAAGCATGCGGGTGCAGGGTAAAGGAGCATTGCATACAGAGAGGCCTGTCCTGGGATGATAGCCTGGCCAACACCAGCTGCCAGGAGCAGGAGTACTATGAGGACCTGCTTCGATACTACAGATACAATTACAGGGTGAGCTCAGAGCCTGAGTGGCAGTGCTTTAATGACCTAGTTTTTTGGACCTTTGCTCTTTGTTTGGCCAGTCATCATGGGTTCCTGACTTAGTCAACCTTACCATCTTGCATATTGGCGCAATCTCTTAAAGATGCAACAATATTGAGTGCTAATGGTCCTTTTTGGCAATGTATGGCCTGTGTGCTGACCGTAATAGTGTGGTTGTGCAGCTGTTCCCGTACCACTTGGCGGACTATGTGTGTCGAGTGTTACGGGTCACGCCGTTTAGATATTATTGTGACCTGCTCTTCACGGTCATGCGAGAGGAGAAGAGCTATGACCAGATACCCAACTTCACGGTGGGTGCATCTGATTTCCCCGCTTTTCTCACCCCTCATGCATTGGGACATTCTATCATGTTTTGACACATCACCCAAGTGGCCGCCCCTGCCTTCACTGTGAATGCCATACCTGAATGGCTCTCTAGACCACTTTGGAGATTGAGACCTGATGTCTGGTCTACCATGGGGTATTTCCTCGAGAGGGCAGGGGAAGGTGGGCATGGGTGTACACCCAGACATGTCACTGGAAGATTCTGACCAATGTGGCACCGCATGAGGGTGGTGTGTGTTTCACAAACAGGCAGCAGACATCGTGCGCATCGTGGGCATCGGACGCAACGAGTACATCGCGACGATGAACAAGTGCAAGGCGAAGAAGCTGCTCTGGCGCATGAACAAGGCGGTTGTGAAGGAGCACCTGCCCACAGAGCCCCTGGAACTCTCCAAACAGCCCTGGTGGACCGCTCATGTGGTCAACCTGGGTGAGCTTTGCTTCATTGTAATAGGCTGAGGCAAGGGGCAAAATTGCAGTAGCATGCAAGTGCTCTGTGGAATGCATGGCTTTGGGAATCAGCCTCCTGCAACAGAGTCTTCACAAATTGCCGCAGAACTGAGGGCCAGGCATTGATCCAAAGGCAAGAGACAACATAACCTTAGGCTTGTACACCTATCAAGCTTTCTGCTGGCAGCCTGCGAAAGGGTGGGACAGCAATATTGCCTGGCATGCGGTGTTTGACACTGGCTCCGTGCTGCAGAGGCACCTACCATTCTTGTGTGCCTGCGACTGTATCTCACGAGGCTGCCAAATGCCCCTGCACTGATGATATGCTACAGGACATAGGGCTCATCCTCATCCCAGGGTTCACGAGTGTAAAATGTGCCGCAGGCGAGGTGGAGTTCCGTAACCTGGCCCCTACGGAGCTGGCGGTGTGCACGGAGGCGGCGCGGCCGGGCGGCGTGCGGGTGCGCGACTCGGACGGGACGCTCGTCGAGTCGCTGCACAAGCGCGGCCTGCTCTACCTCGATGTGCCCATTCGCCCGGACGACCACGTATCCATCCCGCCCCTTGAGGTGCGGCCCTTGCAAATTGCATCTGTCCCTTGAAGACAAGGCCGCGGGAAGGGCGCACCGTTCTTGAGAAGCAAACTCTCCTTTGCCTGTCGCGCTGAGTCCTGCAATTCTGTGATACCACTGATGACCCAGGGCGCACCAGGACAAATGGCATGACATTGACTGCAGTACTTGGTCAAGATTTTGAGAGTATAATATTGTTTTAAGGCCGCAACTGTTTTGCATGCTCGCGGGCGCATGTCATGAGCATTGGCACCCAAACATAAAAACAGTGAGATGTTGCCTTGGGGGTGGGCCTCCCCTAGTTAAATAGCTTACTGTGCATCACGCATTTGCCCTTGTGGAGAATTCTCACTCCGTGCGAGCATGTGTGATTGCAGGGGTTTGTGAGCAACAGGGACAGTGAGCGCAACGAGGACAGGGCGGACCCCATAGAGATCATCCTCTACGCTGTGTTTGTTGCCACGTCAGCTCGCGCAAGCGTCGCTGAGCTGGCAGACATCCTGCAGGTGCCTGCAGCAAGCTCCCTTTGCCTTGTTACCTTGACATGTCTGCAATGGTGGATTTTCTCCTGTAGGAAGCTGAGGTCCTTGGCTCTGTTCCCGTTTGTGTCTTTCTGCCTCAGATAGCAGACAAATGCGCCCGTATAGAGTCTTCAGAAGTGCCAGAAATCGTGGTGCAGCTCCTGTGCTACTGCGGTTGTCTTCGATATGTCCTCGCTCTCCTTTCTATCTTTGCCGGCCTCAAAACTGAAAGCAGAGATCTTGAATAATGCGTTTTCTTTGTCTCAGTCCCGAGGCTGGCAATGACAGGAGGCTGCGCAGGAACTGGTCCGTTTAGCACCTGGATTTGCACTATTACAAGGAGGGCAACAATGCTAATGTCCACAACAAATGCAGGCATCACTCCTATCAATGTGTATACTGTGGCGTGACAAGGGTCTGCCTTGCTTAGGTGGAGCTGCCCAAGCTGCAAGCCGCCATCTCCATAGCCTGCCGCCTGGGCTTCGCCACTCGGCTGCCCAACCCTGCAGAAGGTGACTTGCAGTTTCTGCCTGCTTCAGCCCGCACCTTGTCATTGCATTGGTGCTCCAATGACAGAATACCTTTTACTTAATGCTGCTAACCTGCCACTCCCTGCTGCTACATCATGGCGTGCAAGAATTTTTGCCTTCTGGAAGATCTGGAAGAATTGTGCGAGAACCAGCCAAGGATAGTTGCTGCATGAGCCACAATCAGGCAGCAAAACTTGCTATCCTGCATGACTTAGTGACCGACTGAAACACATGGGCGAGGGCAAACCATGTCAGACATGCGGTGACTAATGGGTGAGTCACCCACGGCGCAGACGAGGACGCATTCAACGCTCCCTCCATGTCTCTGGACTTTGACCTGGAGAGCGAGCAGGGGGATCTCAGCCCCACCACGCGCACCAACAGCCTGGGTTATGGCATTGCCAGCCTGGCGGCCGAGGAGGCCGATGACGGCCACGGCGGCCAAGGAATAGCCCTGGTGGTCGACGCAGAGGTGAAAAATTCGCCCCATGAAGTTCCAGGATGTTCCTCTGCCTAGATTAGATTGACTCTGGAGTGACCTGGTGAAGTGGTGTGTGCTTGGGGATAAGGAGCCCAAGGTGTATGAGAGGCACAATCTTATGATGGACTCTTGCATGCGTGAAATTGTGCTTTCGTGTGAGAGGATTGTAAATGAAGAGTCCCGCAAATATTGATGATACTGTGGCTCTTCTGCACTGAAATACACTGCAAGTCCTGGATGCGCTTGCCCCTCCAACTCGAACAGTCTCGGCCGTCTGTTGCTGATTGTGTGTTGCTGGCGTGCAGGTGACATCCTACCTGATGATGGGTGCATTGTCACCGGGGCTGAAGCGGCACTCTGTGACACTCTTCGAAGGTTATCCCCCACCGCTTGCTCTCATGATGCCTTGCCAGTGCACCACACGGTTCTGCATACCGTTCCTTGCTTTAATCAGTCTTCCAGAGCCACGTCATGCATGCATGCACAACCGGGGAAAGTAGTTGCCCTATAGTGCATTACAAGCGTAAACTCAATTCACTCGCCAGAGCTGTCCTTCCTGGTAGGTGCCAGTATCTATGTGGCTGCCTGACTTGTGGGCGACTAATCGCTGATGTGGCGCCATTGCAGGTGGGCGCGTGACTGGCGCTGAGGTCATCTCCGAGCTCATATCTGAGCTGGATGCCAGCGTGGAGGCGGCTGCGGGCTTTGAAGGGGAGATGCAACGGCTGGCAGGCTATGCCAGGTGGGCTCGCCTCACAATTGTTCTCAGTTGAAATCACATTCCCTACACACAAACCTCGAAGGCGCGCGCTGCTCTGTCCTGGACATATTAGTGGGCAACACTGGGCAACAAGTAATTTTAGATGCCTGAGAAGAATCTGAAATGGCTTCTGGTCAGGATGATGCACTAACAGCATTCCGGGTGCCTTCAAAGGGCGGCTTGTATATCCCTTTGTCACAGGAATTTCCCTCTAAAAACCCTCAACGCATCTGCACAGAAATGAGCATGTGCAAGCAAATGTTTGATCTTGCTGCTTATCTGCGCAGGGCGCTGTCAACTTCGCTGCGGTGCGTTCGCGCGAGCGGCGGCTCGCGGCCCATCGAGCTGCTGCGCAAGGAGAGTCTGGCCGGCCTCGCGCCAGCGGCGGCCGCGCGTGTGCTTAGTCACGCTTACATCGCCGTCGTGCCCATTGCCCCCCTGCCGTACCCCCCGCTTCCCCTCGCGCCCAACCGGCCCGGTGTGTTTTTCTATTCTAAGTATTAAAAGTTCAGATGCACCAACCTTGAATTCTTTTGGCTTCAGAACATCATCCCGTGAGCTTGACCTCTTTCAACAGTGCTGTTGTTGCTGCAGAGCATGCAGAGAGTTGCAGTTGAGAAGAGGACAAAATGACAACCCTATGCCTCAGGCTAATGATGCTCAGGCTGAGAGTGGCAGCCACTAGCTCTGTAGCTTGGGCTCTTTGTTGTCCTTTGCTGGAAAATCCCTCTCCGAGAAGTCCAACATTCAATCAGTTCTCGAATGCAACGCTGATGTCAAAGATAACATGCTCTCACAGGGCCGACGAATTTCGGTCCGACAGCGGAGGCGGCTACTCCCTGGATGCAGCTGGCGTTGTACATGGCAATGCGGGCGGGGCCGGTGTCGGTGGTGTTTGTGTGCGGGCAGCGGCTGTGGCGGCTGCCTCCGCAGCTGCTGCAGTGCACACACGCGCTGCTGTGGCCCTGGAACATGGACGCCGTCCGCGCGCATGTGCGTCGCTCCTCACAGCTCCTTACCATTTTTCTCTTACCATACAACACATACCTACTTATCTCTTTGTCACGGTTACATCATATGCATGTAAGCAAGCATCTCACACCCTTGCCAGTGACCGTATGCCTAGCTTTGATGCTAGATGAGCCTATGTGTCTCTCCAGCCGAGCTCTTCAGGTGAACGTGATCACCTGTTCACGCATGCACTTGTGGCCCCTTACCACACATGACACTGTGTAGCGCCATTGAATCTGAGCAAGATGTACACGCAGTCACTTGCCATTGCCCCATGACCTCCATATAATGCGAGGAGAGGGAAATGGCAAGTGAGGTGGGTAGCATTCTGCTCAAATTTCCTGGCTATTCTTAGTGCCACGTATCTCGTTATCTCTGGTAATAATCCCAGAAACGGTGTTTCAGATGTTTCGACTTGAAATTCAAATTACAGGGCCGTGACATTTTGTTCCTTGCATGTGCAGGAGGTGCCCGTTGTGGTGGAAGCTTCCTTTCTGCTGTTTTCCCTGAACGAGTACCTGTCTCGGACGGCGTTGCTGGTGCAGCCGCTGCACCTGCCGCCAGACTCGGACGAGAAGGACCTGTGCTTCGTGGACATCCCTCTGCCGCTGCCGCCCACCCAGCAGACCCTCATTGGAGGCATTGACGCCTCCAGGTGGCCCGCCCTCAGGACATGCAGTTCTTCCATCAAGACAGGGATTCTCAGATGCACTTCCTCTAACACCGGGAGGGCACCCTTTTGGCAGATGCCCTGCACATGTGTATAGGGAACGGCTCCCGGCATGCAGGGCAGGCAGGTCAGCTTACATGTTTCATTGTGCTTGCTGAATCCTTTTGGACTTTAAACATTCTTTGAAGGAAACATGTCAACAACTGGTGTGGCGCACATTAGCCCACTCAGGGTGTATTCAGGCAGCGGGATCTGCACGCGCTCTTGTCGCAGACACATTCAGTGTCATTGTCGAAGCATTACGAGGCACATCGGCCGACGCGATAATGTTTTGGGGCCGCTGCAGCGGGGAGCCTTTACCCGCAGGTTGTCTGTAGATGCACCTTGGCCCCTGGTAGGAATAGCATGTGACCAAGATACTATAACATTCAGTTTGTTATTACACTGGTCGCTGACCCGCTGATGTTGTGTGGCGGCTGCAGCGGGGAGGTGGTGGAAATGGCAACGCCGCAGGGACTGAGAGAGGCGGTGGAGGACTTGGGGCTGCAGCGCGCGCTGGGGTTTGTGCGCATGCTGCGGCTGAGCGCGGACGACCCCCTCAACTACCCCGAGCCTGACCCCCTGCCCCCGCACGCCCCCGTGGACCTGGCCGACCTCAGGTGTGCGCATGTGCCTGTCTCTGGCTGCCTTCGCGCACCTGAACACCTCGAGAGTCTGCTCCGGTGGGTGTGCAGACATAGGCCTGCAATAGCATACTCCTCTGCATGCTTGCATGCCTCAGCCTGTACACCACCCGGTGCAGGGCTCCTTGACAGTGCAGATTTTCAATGAGTTTGTGGTATGACGAGTTCTGCCTGTATGCGCAAGTGTGGTGGCTGTGGCTAATATGATACATCATGCAGATCATGTGATTTGGGGTGTTGAACAATGGATTTGTCACATGCAGGCTGGAGGAAGAAGATGAAGAGGAGGAGGAGGAGGGGCCGGAGGCAGAGGGGAATAACGCGCACACAGAGGGGAATAATACACATGCTGAGCAGCAGAATGGGGGAACGCCTCTGGATGTGTGGGTGCCGGTGGCGCTGGGGCTGGGCCTGCCGCTGTCGCCGGACAAGCTCTGCATCGCCGTCTGCGGCCGTGCCGGCGCCTCCAACTTCCTCGAGGTGCTCCTTCTACGCTGGGGTGTAGAGCGTGTCTTTTTTTGCCCATCGAGCTCTGTGATTAGGTTCTTGTTTAGCAGGAAAGCGGCTATGGTGCACGCAAGTGGCCTGCAGATTATCATGATCCCTGACTTGGCTGGCCCTCACTTGTCGTGCATTACCCTTTTCAGCCTTTCTCAAAGCTATACTGGTCAGAGAACCTCGCACAAGTCCGTAAAACAGTCTTTCGCACCATCAGTTCCAAGTCGCAGCATCAGCAGGACTTGAATCACCCTGACTCTGTGCCCAGGCGGACGTGCGGCGGGAGCATGCGATTGGACAAGCAGTGTTGCAACGCCGGCTCTTTGAACTCATTGCAGATTACGGCGCGTGCACCAACTGCCTCGGCGGCGCCGGCGGCCGCAAGGATGACACACTCGCCTACGTGGACTTGCCGATACATAATCTGTTATTTGACGGCGCGGAGATGTGGCGGCTGGATTACACCGACTTCACGCAAGGCGTCGGCACGCTCTGCGTCGAGTGACACGCTTTGCGCGAATTGCCGGGTGGGTTTTCGCGGCGCGGACTTAAGCCGTGTCGTTCTGAGATCTGTGCTCTGCTGTTATTGGTAACAAAGGTGCAGTGATGTACTGTATCCAACGGATGAGTGGGAAACATTCAAGAAACATGGTCGTGGGAAAATTGATGCTTGCAACGGACGAAGTACACGACCCTGGACAAAGCATCTTCTGTGAGGGGTGCTGAACTCTGTTAAGGAGCTGTTGCGCGCATGCTTAGTCTAAATCTGCGCTGGACTGACCATGCGCACGCAGGCCCTTGGCCAATTACAAACGGTTGAGGCTGACACAGCCGTGTTATTGTGTGGCTAATTTTCTTGGCCATCATAGCGTGGAGCAAGTTGCCACTGTGCAGCAAGTGCACCTAGCAGTGAGGAACGCTGATGCCTTATTATTGAAATCACTGCAATCTTATGTGATAGGCAGAACCCTTGGATCTTCATGCAACAGTGCGATGCGAGTCTTACCTGAGAAAGGCATGCATTGCTTAGGATCCCTAGGGCCTTGAAGGCCTTGTAATTTACCAATCGACACTGCAGCTGCTGCATGTGTTGCCATTGGTCTCAGCATGCCATTCACCCAAAGTATTGGCAAGTGGTTGTATTTGCCTTCTCGACATCTCCTTCAGGCCTTTATTGAAGCCGTGCACAAATATGACTGTGAAGCAATAGGTCCAAGCCGCGCTTAAAGGTGGTCTTATCCTCATTTGTAGTCTTGTGTCTCAGCATACATGTGACCAATTAGAACAGGAATACTTGGGTCCATACATACAGAATACAGTAGCTGGTGCAGGCACAGTGCAAGCTTGCTTTGGCCCATTTAGGCTACCTTCGTCTCTTTTATACAGCATTGGCACAAAATTGCCGTGCCTATTCACTAATGACAAGCTGTGAGGCTCTGATGGTGCTGGGAAAGATCAGAAACAGATGGCTAAGGCTCTGGCAATCGTGGCAGGCGCACAGAACTCTCCTCCGCAAAAGCAACCTGTGAGCAAGGCCAACACCCCGAATGTCAATAGCCAGTAAATACAGATAACACTATAATTTAGCCCGAATCTGCACTGCACCGCCGCATGCTTGCCATCGTGCATCACAAATACTGCTAAGCCAAGGCTGCATGCATGCCTGCATGCATGCAGCCTGCACTGAATGTCAACAGGTCCAACTGGTAGATTTGAACTGATCAGCACATAGCATCGTTGAACACTACGCAGGGCTCTTGCGGCCTTAAGTGTCTCGCATACATGAACACATCAGAGAGCGTACCTCTGCACCGGCCATGGTGCCCTGCAGCTTGTCCCTCTGCGCCTTGTCTAATGCTTTACCTAATACCCCCAGCGCCTTTCTATACACCGGGTGCTCCTCATGCGGCGGTGGCACCGCAGGCGAAGCCCTGTGAAAATGGGGCACAAGAAGGGTTTTCAGGGGAGTTGTAAAATAATTTGAAGAGGACTGTGCAGCCTGCAGAGCAGAGGCAGAACGGCCTGTTTTTCAAACGGCAGCTTCCTTCTCACCTGCCATGCCAGATGCTAAATACAAGTGCTGCTGCCTGTGCTTGTGTCACCATCAAAGGAGGGGCCCACTTTCTGACACACGCACTGCCAGGAATGCCTTGTCTGCCACCGACAGTCTTGCAATAGAGAACAATGGTGAATTTGGTGCCTACCTGAAGGCTACATCAATGGCTGCTCGGCAGGCGGCTTCGTCGGCGCCGAATCGCATCGCCGCTAGCAAATGACCAAACATCTCATCGTGCATGTTTGCCTCCGACTGCACATCAGATGACACCTCTTCAGAGATGTGGTCCAATGCCCCACAATTTCTGGGACTTTTCACAGAAGCTGCATCTGCACAGAGATTTAGGGCAGCTGATGGCTCCTGGGTTGTCCAAGCAGACTCGCCAACACATTTTCAATAAAAAATCCATCAAAATCTAACCCTCTGATAAAATTTTGTGTATAAACAGAGGCAAAGTTGTGCGCGCACCAAGAAAGCAGATGTGATCAGCTGTTTCTGCCGCAGGTTCAGCCCTGGATTGCTGTACACATCGCCATAAGCATGCACCCTGTGCATGACAACCACAATCGCTGGATCCACATGAACTGAGTCCGCCTAGTCAAGGAGGCAGGCCTCTGCAAAGACATGCGGGGTGCGTGCTGTTGTCTTCTGGTCCACAGCGCAAATGAGCGCTCAGCAAACTGTCTGGGTCCCACTTGACTGGTACCTACGAACTGGACAATGTCTATATCTGGCAGGCTCAGCCTGTCCAAAGGAGCCCAGGGTGAGCAGCTCTGGCGTGAGCAGCCCACTTTTTACTGTCAGCTGCACACGGGGGCTTATGTGATCATTTCACCCTTTTTCAGGGTGTGGGTTACCTGATCCACTCTCCCAGAACGCCGTCCAGAGTATACAGCCGCTTGTACACCTTGTCAGCAACGCCATCATAGACCAGCGAGAATGCATTTCCCGGGGCGCCCCCTGCCTTGCCTGGCACCTCCTCTTCTAAAAGTCCTGCCTTCTTCAGCGTCGCTGTCGCTGCCAAGCACGGCGGGTAGCCTGCTAGCCTGCAAGCCCACTGCTTGTCATTAGAAACTGCATGGCTTGCTTCTGACATTAGAAGGAAGCCATGGAGCAAGATTCCCGGATTGATGCTGATGAGCTAAGGACATCTTTTGATTTGCTGAAGGAATGGACTGGTGAAGAGACAGGGGAAGATGGAGCTGCTGCCGAGGTGCAACTTGTGACAGGAGCTACCAGAAAGTGCCCAGCATATAGATGGCATGAAGAGTCATGGGGAGGTGAGAGAGACGTACACACACATGTGTCGAATGCAGCCCCGCAGCTCGGCTGCAGAGGTGCCGGAATCAATGCAGATCCTTCCCAGTGCAGGAAGCTGATCCCACTGATGGAAGCAGGCTGTCATGAATAGGCGGATGAGGCCTTCATCCTTCGATGACAGCGGCATGGAGGATAAAGACTATCAAAGTCTGGTGTTTTCTGGGACCTCGATCCGCGAATCTGGGAGCAGCACAACCAAACCTTCTCTTCACTTATTTGTTCTGACAGGGACAGACCAAAAGATTGCTGCAGCTGGAAATAAGCAAGCTTTGAAATGCGCACTGATTCTATCGTCTTTAATGTGAATACAGATTAGGCTGCATCAAGCAGACTCGGAAGGTGTAAACTCTGCTCGCATGCGTTGTCTATATGGAGGGTTTCTTGGCCTTGCCTTCAAGGTGCGGTTGGAGATGAAGATCATCAGAAGGGGTGCGCTGTGCTTTTTAATGTCATACGAACAGTCTAGACTGCTTACATTAGCAACGTTGTGCTGTACTCCGTCAGCTCCAAGGTAAACGGAACCAGATCCGCCATCGGGCAGGGAGAAGCTCAACGCAAAAAACCTGTGCAGTACGTTGGCATACAATCGAGACCAATTCTTATGCAGAAGGGCTGAAGCAGTTGTAGGCCAGAGCGCAAAACCCGAAGAAGGAATCGCAAAGGGCGAGCAGATTAGAAAATGAATGTGTATAGGTCGCAAAATTTGGTTATTTGGCAGCTAGGGACCTATAGCTCAGTGGTAGAGCAATCGGCTGCAGTCCGATAGGTCAGTGGTTCAACTCCGCTTGGGTCCTCTCTTTTTCCTTTTTTCCTTTTTTTGCTGCATGTCCAAGGAGACAGGCGTCATAAATGTGATACCGCGCTCACAAGGTATGCTATCTAAACCATTTAGTTTGTGGAAGAGGTATATATACCGGTAGATGTGCGTCTTCGTGCATTGTACAATGTATGCATGCCGGGCCCACTACGTAGTATTCTGGGCCCTCAGGCTGGGCCGGCCACTTGCATTTGAATGCACCTTGGACTTACTATGTACATTCTATATACAGACTATGCAATACAGTATGACACCATCAGTCATTGATCTCATGGATATATTGCAGCCTGACTTCTTCACCAGAGGTGCATGCAGTCAATGAGGAAACAGTCACTGAGGAAATAATTTCTTCACATACTTTTGAGAACGCTGCAGCCACATTGAAAAAGCACAGCATGTACAGCACTCAGCATTGATATGCTGATGGCACTGGTCAGATGAATTAATTTCATCATGAGAGGGTCAAAGCTAGAACGGCTGCTCCTTGCGGTCGCTGTAGAACTTGCCGCTGTCGCTAGCTGGAGCATCCAGAGCCAGCCACACGGGTGTATCCGCGCCCTGCTCGGGCGTCTTATGTCCTTTGTGGGATGACATGTCTGTGGCCACATACCTGTGTACACACACGCACAGTCAACCTCCCCTGTCTCTGTGTCATTGTCTTCTCCTCCCCGACAATGTCAAAGCTTGGTCAACTCTCCAGAATGTGACGGTCAAAGCAAGCACTGTAAGGACCAGCCTAAAATGTGCATGCTACTCATGCATTCTGCAGGCTATCTTGCCAGTGCATGATCTACTGGAGCAAGTCACTGTCCATTGCTACCGATGTTATATCTTAAGAAGAAGGTTCCCCACCCGGGACAACAGGCATAGACGGCGACGCCGCGCGGCTTGAGCTGCTCTGCAAGCACTCGGCTGTACGTTGCCTCGCACAGCTTGCTCACCCCATACATGCTGGCAGGCCAGCCCTCTTTTGAGTAGCTGCTTGCACACAAGCCGTCTCTCTCAGGCCCCACCACCTCGAGCAGTACAGGATTGAAGCAGCAGCAACTTCGCACTCACAAACTCCTCTACAGCATCCATGCGAGTCCCATGCAAGGTCCATGGTGAGCAATTCTTTTGAAAGACCTTCACGGGGTTGAAGGGCAGTGGGCTGGTATTTCAGCATGCAAGCCTGACAGTACTTCCTGATGGCTCCCCAGAAAAGCCTGCTCATTTGCTGCAGTTTTCACACTACTACAGTTAGTGATTCTCAGGCAGAATGCCCACCTGCCGCTGGCAACTCCTTGCAGGAATTCCTCAGCGAGCGCGGCAACCTCCTCAGCACTCTTCGAAGCTTCAAAGCGGCTGCGCAGCTCTGGGCTGCGCAGAATGCTCAGCTTGCCGGCCAGGGAGCAAACATTAACAATGCGGCCTCCATCTGGTATGAGGCGTTCCAGCCGCTCGCAAACTGCGCGCGTGCCGGCAAAATTGGTTTCCATTGTTTTCCGCGCCTCCTCCGGGCCGAAGATATTGCCCTTGTATGCGATTCCTGTGCACCACATAGATGCAGTCATGGTCAGGCCGGCACAGCGAGTGAGAGGCGCCTCTTGTGGGTATAACTGCACAGTTGCTTGGGGCGGGGCCTGAATGCAAAGGAGACCAAGCAGTGCCTAAGTCGCAAAGGCTAGGAGAGCAGCAATCTCCCGCCATTATAATAATCTTGGGTCGCTCGGTGTGACCGTCGCGGCCACAATCACAAGCCCCGCACCGGCATTACCGTATATTGGTCTGGGCTGCACGAGTACAAAGGCTAACTGGAAGATGTTAGATCAAGTGCCGGAGCGCGGCTTGCATCGTAGCGGCCAAAAAATGTGAGCAACATGCTGAGTGCTTGACGGCACTAACAAGGCCAGACACAATTTGAAAGGTTACATCAGCTTCACTGCTGGTAGCTCATCTTCAAAGCTGCCAAGGCCTGATGAAGCACAGATCTAGGCATGCTTCCATTTCTAGAAGTGGGTCTATCCTTGCAAAGCTCAGCAAAAGGGTCACCTGCGTTACTCACTAGAACGTCCACCTTAGGCAACGCTTGTTCGGCCCATTTGCCAAACTCATCCACAGATGCTGGGTCCGCTATGTCGAGCCGCCTGAATTGGACGGCATCCGAGCCTGCCAATAGGCCAGCATGTACTCGTCAAAGACTCTTTTCAAGCTCCCTGAAGTGTTGGGTGATATTTGATAGGTCTGCTCGTGCTGGGCACACTTATTTAAGACGCATGCCTTAAGCATGCATAGTATCAATTGTCAGTGTGGAGCGTGGAGCGTGGAGCGTGGAGCGTGGAGCGTGGAACGTGGAGCGTGGAGTGTGGAGTGTGGACTAACAGAACTATCAGAATTTTCAAAAGCTTCACCTGTGGAGTCTGCAATCTTCTTTGTAGCTTCCGTTCCCAGCTCCTCTGCACAATAATAGACTATCAATACTGAGATTCTTTGCCCTCATGTTTTGAGGTTGCGGAGTAGCGGGTGCCCTCAGGAACAAAAGCAAGAGGTGTAGATTAATAGGGGAAACCTTGCATAATTTTCTACTCCTCTTAACGAAAGCAGACATTCCATTGATGCATGCCGCATGCACTCGCAAAGGCAGACAATGAGCGCACCATTGCGAGCTGTGAGCACAGTGTGGAGGCCTGCTTGAGCCAGCTGGCGAGCTATTTCGTATCCGATCCCCTTGTTAGCTGCGACAAGAGGTAGTGCGCTCAGTAGGCATCAATCTCACAGGTAGCAGATTCATGAAGCCCTGAAAATCAACGTGGCAATCGAGGGTTTGGCAACTCACCACCAGTCACTATAGCGACCTTCTTGTCCTTTGGAACGTCGCTTGCGGCAGCGGCCATGCCAGCTGACGATCTTCTTTCTGCAGCAGATCGACTCCCCCTTAAGTGGCCTGTCCTCGTCACCCGTGAGTAAGAAAAGGGTGTCTTTGTCTGCAAGAGAGACGAAGTAGTATGACAAATGTCTTCCCTGTCAACAATCAGACAGAATATTATCGGACAGTCCCACATGCCACTGTAGTTCGTATGTACTTCAAATAGACCATCCTCTGCCAAAGACACCTCCAGCAATACTTTCAACGCAGTGGTGATGAGATGAAAAGAGATCATTAATAAAACAATCGCTTTGCTGAGACACTATGGACTGCATGTACTAATTCGCGATGCATACCAGCGGCAAGCACGGCCGTGCGCTGCGATCTGCAAGCTGTGGCTGGCGCAGGCAACACTCCTCAGCATAGCTCGCCTGACGGGGTCTTGCTAATCTATCTGGCCACTGCCCTAAAGCAGGACCAGTTGCAAATTGATAGAATTGAGGGAAATGTAGCGCGTACTGGCACGCCGCCGAAGTGATATCTGACGTGCGCAGCCAAAACAGGAGTCTCAGCACCATGTGACCTCCCACATGACCAATTGGGCAAGGTTTTGGCCGATGAACATCGTTTGCACGTTGCGTATGGCTTGCGAAAAGGTCTTTGAGTGAAGAGTATTGCCCAGGTACTTGTCTGTCCCACCTCGGCTTTTTCTGCATCTGGGAGCCCTTCCTGTACAGAGTTGCACAACCCTGCATCTCTGAGTAATTTCTGGGATCAAGACGCAGCACCCGGACGACATTGTGGCTTGATACAAAGTCAGAGACACATTGTGCGGGAGGCGACCGTGGGAGCTTTATTGAAAGGTGCGCCTCTCGGAGCGATTGTGCCTGGGACAAAGCGAACAAGCACGGTCGGCTGTGCTGCCGTACAGTCCGGTGCATAAAATGCGGTGAATGCCAGTACTTTCGAGTCTGGAGCTCAGACGACTCACTCCTGACGTGCGTTAAAGAATTCGAATTCCGTCGTTAAAGCAGCTGCGCGCTGTTCCCTAGATGGCAGAAGCAGTGAGGAGAGGTTCTTCGTTTTGTAGAATCAGACCTGTTATCAAAGAAGAGTGCTTGATCATGTGCTCAACACTAGCATCCATTGACAACCCACCAGCGTGGTTTGGTTCCATGCATTAGCAATATCTGTTTTATACAGATGTACGGGGTTTCTTCTCGAACCGTTTGTTTCGGCTGGCTCTTAGTGCATCACCTGTTCAAATGTTCTTTACAGAAGCTACAGAGCATTGTTGCTGCATGATGCTGGTTCTGTTTTGATGCCGAGTGCTATTGAGAAGCTAAACCCTAGTGAGCCCAAATAGCATCCATGCGTGAAGTCTGTCTGGGCATGCATCTCTGTGATACTTGCTTTGGCTATCATAAAAAAGTAGCATTTGCATCGTGGCTTTGTCTCGCATGGCTCTGTAGAATAAGGTGCAATGGGGCAGGATGCTGAACAGTAAATATCAGACTGATTGGTCACTCGTTTGTGCCCAGGTGGTGAAAACGAGGGTGCCCAGCTGACGCACATGCCGGAGCGACAGCATTCGGTGTGACAGTAATGCTGCAGTGCAAACGCCCATTAGACACAGCTTGCACAAAGGAGTCATTTTGTGGGGGAGATCCGGCACTGTTGCAGCCAACCTGTGCCTCTGCTGCAAGGTGGACATGGCCCGCGTCTAGGAACTTCAACTTTATGGGCAACCTTTCCTCCTGTCTTGGGGCAGGCGAGTGCTGCTGTCTCTTACATCCCATCCCATGAAACCCATACACTAATGAAAATACCCTGCCCCACTGCCATTACTTGCAGCACCTGTGCCCTCCTATCCTGCCAATGCTTGCATCAAAGCAAAAGTGATGCAGTCCACACCACAGATGACTCCTTGAAAGCCCAAATTGCAATCTGGAGACAGCGATCGATGCATTGACTTTTCATGACACCTCTGTCACATGACAAACACGCATGTAGGGAGTTTCTGAGATTGAGGTGGTCATGCATGGGCTGCTGCAGGGACAGATGAGGGGCCGCATGATGCAGTGACGGTCCACGAAGTGGAAGTGGGAGTTCGCTGCTGCTTCTACTGGCTATCGGATGATGCAGAGCGCACGCTGAGCCCAGCCGAGCGCCTAAAATGGATGGAGGAATCCGGCAAGGGCGAGTGCCAGGACGCGGCCGTCACGCAGACCGATTTTGCCAGCAGCGCCGGCTCTGTCTTTGCCGGTGAGAGCCTGCATCTGCCTGTACTCTTTGTTGGTCATGGCGCGAGGAGAGTACGCTTTGTGTGACGAACCTAAAAGCAGAGAACTCTGGACTCGAATGGATCTGCACATGTTCTGTATCTTGAAGCTGCACCCTTGGAGGCAGTGTCTAAGGATCATGGCATGTCAGGATCTTTGAAATTGCTATGGAAGGATAGGGAAGACTGCTAGAGAGTCTCGAGGGTCAGAAAGAACATACCTGTGAGACAAGGTTGGTCTTTGTGTCAGTGTATGCATGCCCACACGCACACACGCATGCATCCACCTTTAGCTGAAGAAGCAACAACCTTTGCCTGCTCAGCAGAGGGTGCTAATTCTATCTTGGTCTGTTGCAGGGGTCTTTGATGGGCACGGCATTGGGGGGCGACAGGCGGCGGTGTTTGCTGCGGGGGAGATAACGCGTGAGCTCGCGAACGACCCCCGCACGGAGCCCGGCAAGATCAGCCGCCAATGGAAAGCCGCCGTGACGGACGCATGCATTGCGGTGACTCATGGCCTTCATTGTGCATTTGTGATTCAACCCAGTATACCTGCACCAGTCATTTTAGGGTGTGCCTGCAATATTGACTGCATGGGGCGTACAGAGCATAATAGTGAAATTTTTGCCAGCAAGAAAAGGGACCTTGGTGCTCTGCCGTTGCGTTTGCAAAGGGCCACCAGCTTGCCGGCATCCTTGCATTGCAGCAAGCGAACTCTCGTACAACAAGACTGCTGGGGCAATTGCACTTGACATGGCAACACTCCCCGCCATGAAGAGTGACAGCTGCTGTGGCTGCTGTATTAATGTTTGCCCCTGCTGTGGAACCGCAGGCGCACACAGCACTGAGCAAGCCGGACCTGGCAGGCTGCGATGCGCGTTACAGCGGCTCAACAGCATGCATGACGCTTGTGCACGATGGGCAGCTATTCCTAGCGAATGTGGGCGACTCGCGCGCAGCTCTTGCACGGCTCAATCCCCTGGGGCGCATCCAGGGCATCCCCCTCACGGAGGACAACAAACCCAATGACCCCGAGGTGACTCAACTGCTGTAGTGCCCAATTCTGTGCCTCCCCGCTCCCACATATACTGCATATGTTGGGGTGCATGCACAGCACCTCAAAAGGTGGTGTTCAGAAGAAGGGCATTTTGTGCCCTTGCAAAACCTACGCCATTGTGCGAAGAAAGCAATGCAACTCCCACACAATGTTGTATATGCGCTTGTGAAGAGGCAGTGATGGTTGCAGCCGGCACTGTGCCATAGCGGTGCTGCCTGAATCACCTACACTGCTGTATAACGGGGAAACCAAATGAGCCTGAGGACAGGGTGTTACCTGCATGAACCAGACCAACTACTTGAGAAGGACTTTCTGTGTGACGGCAGGAGCGGCGGCGGATAGAAAAGGCAGGAGGAATGGTGTCGCCGATGCGCAACCGCGAGGGCGCCTTTGTGGGACCGCACCGCGTGTTTGGACCCGAGGGCTTTGCCCCGGGCCTTGCCATGAGCCGCTCTCTGGGCGACCTGCTTGCTCACAGCCTCGGCGTCTGCCCCCTGCCCGTCTGCTCACAGCGGCGGCTCACGGCACAGGACCAGTTTGTGGTGCGCGCTTGGCTCCTCTCTCGTGCAACAGTTTTCACAATACTGCCACGGCCTTGCCGGGCTCGGCATTGCTGAACAGACTTTCAGCAAGGCCGGCACAGAGGCAGAGCAGACAATCCACGCATGTGAAAATCATCAGGAGCACGATAGCAAGGAGTACTGTGAATGCATGCTTGGTTGGCCGCAGCGTTGCAATACGGCCTCTGGCCCGCTCAGGGGGTCTGAACAGTTCAGACACCGTCCGCAGAAAAAAAAACATACACCTGCAGCCGTTATACGTTGCGCTTGGACCGGGAGGGTATGTTTGCGTGGGCTTTTTTTGGGGTCATAATTAAGGTCAAGATTAGCCTTATTCAAACCTTTCGTTCTGAATGCAGGTTCTAGCAACGGATGGGGTGTGGGAGGTGATGGACTGTCAGGATGTGGCCCACTTTGTGCAGCGCTGGCGCAAGCGGCCCTGGGTCGGCTGGAGCGCCTCCGACGCGCTCACGCTCGAGGCCCAGGAACGCTGGAAGCTGCTGCAGCCCGAGGTATGTTTTTCTTCACTGCACTGCGCTGCACGCACATTTGACCGTTTTGGAGATTGCACAACGGGCCTTGGGGACTATACCAGAGGCCCTTCAGACTGGAAGACGGGCCTCTGTTGGCTATTGAGTGCTCAGGCCCAATCTTATAGGATGCTGTTCTGGGTGAGTTGCTCTGGTGTCGTCCACGGAGGTGAGTAATAGAGCCACAAAGGTCAATGAGAGCTGCGCCTACCTGACAAATCACATTCTTGCTGATGTCAGGCTGATGTGTGCTCCGCAGATAATGGTCGATGATGTGGCGGCGATCGTCATAATGCTGTCGCCGCCGCCGGCCACCGCGCTCGCGCCACGGCCGGCCCCGAAGAAGGCGGCGCGCGCGCGGGCGACCAACGCGGCGGCCAACTCGGTGGAGGCGAAGGCCGAGCGCGATGAGCTGTCCGCGCTGCCCTACCAGAACTTCTTCCGGCACCTTGAGCTGGTGCGGCTCGCAAGACACATCTCGCCAGTGTATAGTTGACACATTGCCCGCTAGACCAATGGCCTGCCTGCTGCATGCTTTTTGCCAGAAGACTAAAATACCAGGCGCGGGTGTAGTGCGTCACAGATCAACTAAGTTTTGTCTATCCACAAACGAAGTAGGCCGTGAGAGGGAGCTGAGGCAATTGTGATGTGGTTGGAAGAGTGTCTGCGCCGTATGGCCAGTGACACCGGAATATCTTTACAATATCGGTTCGGTTGCCTGAGCTATATTTGAAGGGGAAATTGGCAATGTGGTCAAGAGAGATCTTTGTTTCGTCGTGACGCAATACTCGCGTGCCTGGGAGACTAGCAAATCATGCCTTGCCGTTCCTTGGTGGCAAGCTCTTCCAAAGTGTTGGGCCAGTCATCTTGCCTGTTGCATTGAATGAGTCGATTCTCAACACGGGAGCTGCGCTGCGCAGGAGAAGCTGGACTCGCTGAACGCGAGCGGTCGCGGCGGTAGCCACGTGCGCTTTGAGGATCGCGACGAGGACGACGCCCCCGCGCCCCCCGGTGCCGCCGCCAAGCCGGCCGCCGAGGACGGGGGCGCCGCGCTGCGCCGTGCGCTCTCTCGCAACACCATTGTGCCGCAGCAGGTCTATGACGGCGCGCCCTCTTCCGGTGGCGCCACCTCCGGCTCCGGCAGTTCTGGGGCAACTCCGGCCGCGGACGGCGCAACACCGGCTGCTTCTGGCGCGCCGTCAGCCGTGGCCGACGCTCCGGCCGCGACGGCTGCCGGGGCGGCTGCGCCGGGGCCAGCGGCTGGCACCGCGGCGGCGGAAGCCCTGCCGCTTGCGCGGTCGGGGCTGCCCCGGGCGCCCTCCCGGGAAAACCTGCCGGCCACGGCCTTTCCCAGCTCTGTACAGGGGCATCCGAGGTGTGCATCCTGGCAACTGTTGTTTGGCAGCTTCTGTTTTGCGGCAGAAAGGGCACACTTAGTGGTTGACACCTGTGGAAAGATCTCTCCAATGAAGGGCTTGACCGATCGCTGCAAGAGAGAGATACCGTCTCAGGGCTGAGACGCCAAACCATCTTACTTTCATTGACTGTGGTGTTCTGGATTTCTGCTGTGCTCTGAGAAGTTTTCACCTGGTGATGCTTGAAAGGAGTTTGGCCCAAACACTGAAGCAAAGTCAAAAGCAGCTGCCAAAAGCTCTTCGTCTCTTGCTTCTGCAGGTCTCCCATGAGACAGGTGAGCCTTCAGGAGCTCAGGACACCGCCGCCGTCTGCATTAGGCAGTTCTTATGCCTCTCGCTCTCCAAAAAGGCCCCCTGCACCGCACGATGGCTCTCCCTTCGGCGCACACAAGGCCGCCTGGGCCGCGCTGGAGTCCTCTGCCAACAGGGCGCCCGCCACCAAGGTGGGGGGACTGCTTAGACCTCACCCGAGTCCTTCCATTTGCTTTTCCGGACTGACATACCTGACATGCCTGACATACCTCGCTGCCGATGGAATCATTTGAATTTAATATTATGCTCTTCTGATCGCCAGTCATGACGAATCCACACCCGTGAACTCATTAATAAACCCAAGGAAGCCGTCGCATGCGCCATCGGTGGGAAAGAACCATCTTGCCTGGAGCTTCGGTGAACAAGAGTCTGCCTGGCGGAATATTGCAAGGTGAGGGCTATCTATCGTCGGCGGGCGGTGCAATAACTGCCGAAATTATCTGCCTCTCTTAATGCATGACCTGATTGCAAGAAATTGCAATTGCAGGCGCTGGGCCGCGCATACAGCTCGCCGGCAGTGGACAAGCTGCGGCTAGCGGCGCTGGCAATCCCCGAGAACACAGACCTGGCCGTGGGCATGCGCGCTCTGTCTGCCAACAGCATGCTGCGCCCCTTCTCCAGCAGCAACCTCATGCGGCCCATCCGCAAGGTACGTACTCAATCTGAGTACCACAACCTCTGCAGCTAGCTGGTGGTGCATGGGCACAAGCATGAATCGTGGCCATGCCAGGAGGTGCAGCACATATAACATGAGACCTTTACATAAATCGTACTCACGAAAGTCTGTTTGGTTCTCCCTTCTGGCAAAAAGGCTGCGGTCGGGAATGCAAGGAAAGAGCAATTGGAGGGCTCATCTGGTTGGGTGGCTTGAATAGGAACAGACTTTTAGCTCTGTGCAAATAGGAGATGAGTGGAATGTACAAGGGAAAGGATGTGCTGAGTTAAGCGCTGGTGCTGGCGTTGTGGCCAGGCATACCCAGGCCGGAAGTGCTAGTCGTTTTTGACGTCTCCATTCTTTTCAGAGAATGTGGAAGGATGCAACAGTCTCAATTCTAAGGGACGGGGTGGGCTGACTTGCTAACGGTCATGGGTGTCTTGGTCCAGGCGTACCCGAGCAAGGACAGTTTGTCGGGCAGCCCGACGGGGGACGGCGCGGGCAGCCCGCTGCTGGGGTCGCCCATGCGCAGCGAGGGGAGCGAATCGTTCGAAACCCTCGACGGCCGTCAGCATGGCGGCGGCGCCGGCGGCTCCGGCCGGGACCCGCGCGAGGGCCGCGTGCGCGGCGGCATTTCCCGCATGAACTCCGTGCCGGAAGATCTGTACAGCATGATGTCCGGGCGCCGTCCTGCGCTACCTTCCAGGTAACGAGTATATCTTTGGGATGCTCTCGTAGCTCAAATTTCCATGCAACATATTAAAGATGGGGTGCTCAACGGGTGCATCGTTGCACCATTTCTGACCATCACATGTCCTATCAAGGAGCTGGGCACGGCAATGGGCTCCGCGCGAATATTATGTCACCGGACGCATTGGTTTAGGACGTTGGTGATTGACAATGTGCTATGTTATGAAGGGTGCATGATGAGCATACAGGGCTCATCCCGAGGTGGGTGCCTGTTACAGGAGCAAGAGCACGCGGGTGCTGAGCACCCGGGCGAAGATGACCAAGTCTCCCCGGGCCGCCCCCAAATCCATGCCACAAATGCAGCTGCCGGAATTCCCGGCCGCCGATCCGGCGCGGCCGAGCTTCGCAAATCCCTTTGCCAGCCTGCAGGTGCAGGGGAGTGGGCTGAATCCCTGGGATGAGTCATCCGCTGACTCATCGCGCCACCTCACCGAGAGCGGCGCCCAGCGCGGCAGCTCCGCCGCCCTCGACATGTTGCGCTTGTCACCCTCTGACAACCGTGAGTCATCGTCTGGCAGCCTCACAATTTGTGCTGGCACACACTGAGTCCTGGCACTAGAGCCCTGCCAATAGGAGGAGTCCCACCTACCCTTGGTCTGAATGAATAAATATGCTTGCCTATATGGAGAGATTGAAGAGGGCAAGTGTGCGAGTGGAAAGTCCTCGACTGTGACAATGCGCAGATGCCAGTCTTGTGGAGGCGGTACTGCACAAGAGATCCCATGACCATCTTTTAGCACCTGGCACATTTATATGATTGCGATCTTGCATATTGATGCTGTTTTCTGAGGTTATCTGCAGACGCACCTCGCGTCTTGGGCAGGACAAGCTTGCAATCATCATGATAGCAATTGCAGAATCTGCTGTGTGCAGTGCTGGCGCACGCTTACACCGCCCCGTGTGCGGAGATGCTGCTGACCTGGTCGGGCAGTCCCCCCTACGCGCACGAGGGGTCCCCGTTACTAACCCCCGGCTCGGCCGACAGCGCCGACGGGCTGCTTGCTGCTGCGGCCGCATCCGACAACTCCCCCTCTTCTCCCCTGCCCAGCGTCAGCGAGGAGGAGCCCAGCGTGCACAGCACGCGCGACGGCCGCAGCGTGCACGGCATGGCGAGTTCCACCCTTTTCTATACCAGATCCCTTTCGACAAGTCTGGTTTTAGATTGCGCTGTTTTGCCAGCCCTTGCCGTGGTTCTGGACCTCCCTCAATTATGCTGGTCGCCAGTTTTAGCAGCTATTTCCAAGTCAACCCTGCTGTTTGCATTGAGAGCACATGCCTCATCAATATCATACAGGCACGCGTGGGGCATGAGCGGGTATGAATCGGGCGAGTACGTCAAACTCAAAATCTCAATCGATTGCCAGATGTTGAGGGTGCTGCGCATTGGCACTGCAGGTGGCGGATTCAGCGGGCAGCCTGCTCCCGAAGAGCGCGAAGATTCCCATGCCAAACAGCGGCCACCTGGGGGCTCACCGGAAGCTGGCGCTGCATGGCGTCAGCTGCCCGCCAGCCGCCCAGATCCTGGTCAAGCCCTGACCCTGGTCTGGGCCAGTCCCCCGGCTTTCAGGGGGGTGAAGAAAAAACTCTGCAGACGGGCCATGCTGTGGGGCCTCCCATTGGGCTCCCCTTTTGTAAGAGGGCCTCCTTCTCCACAAGGGGCCTTTCTTCCTGATGAAAGGGGCCTCCTGCATGATTGTCCCCTGCCGATTTTGAGGGCATTGCATAGCGAATGATGCGCCTCTTCTGGCATCAAGCATCTCTCTTCTTAGCCGGGGGTGCCATGTCCTGCTGCAGAAGATGCTGTGGCTTCTTCTGCGGCCCAAAAACGCTCATCATCTGAGCTTTGGTGTATGATTTTGTGTCACAGAGCGCCCGAGGGTTTGCCTCTTGCCCATGCCAGCTGCCAAAGCAGCCAATTCTCGGCTTCACTTGACATGAATATCCCATTGTTCCAAAACACACACCCCGGATTACAACTTGCTCGCAAGAGTGTGGTCCGATAAGTGTCTGAGTATTTTGTGGGAGCAGTATTAGAGCGAGCTTTCTCTGGGCCAGTTTTACACCCTGTCATTTCTTAGGATGTGTTGCTTCACTGCCCTGACAGCTGGAGCATGGGAAAAATAGGCAATTTGTGCCTTATCAATCCTTGTCAGGGGAATTGTATCCGTCTTGTGCCTCTCTAGGAATTGTTGTATTTAACCCTGCATGGTCTCGAGGGTGTTCAAAACATCTTATGTATCAGGGTAATGTGTGTGCCTTGTCCTGGTGCTCCTTCGTCCTTACTGGGCCGTTCTGGTTGTAACTTTCCCCACAAAGGATGACACTGTATTGTTTTCATATCCTGGTGAGGTCCAGGTATCTCTGCAGTGTCAATACACTTTCGGCCTTGAGTCTAATTCCTTTAAGCGCAGTCCCGTTGAGTTGCCTGATGGGCAGGCTAGGTTTCGAGAAATCTCATCACATGCAGTCTTTAGCTTTAGAACCCCTATGCGTCGCCATGCTGGGCTGTGTGACACCATCTGATTGATGTTCAAGACCTGGCATTATCTGCAGAGGTCAGGCATCTGTAGCTGCGTGCTCTGGTTGGCCAAAATGTGTGAGGAAACAGATGAGAGTGATTTTGGCTTGCTGAGGCGCTGAGCTTCCTGATGGATAGATATGTGATGGACATATTTGTTTGCATTGCAGCGCTGCTTCCCTTGCCTGAGTGGCACTGTGGCAAGCAGGCTGCATCGGTTGAGTGTGCATGTGAGACTTGCTTTTGACTGTGAAGACTCCCTTACCATCATCAGCGGCAGCTCATTGTGCTTTGAGGGCAGTCTGTGCGAGAGTGCATTTCATGGATGAAGTATATTGGTGGCCTGATGAGCACTACAAGTACAGTACACTATGAAGATGATGGTTGTTTGGTGTCAAGTGCCCACTTGTTGGGCTGACTTGCCGGCTCATGCTGTTGTTTCTGTTTGCCCAACTGCCAGTGAGGATTGATCCAACTGAGTGCAAGATGAGGATACCTAGGTGCAGCCAGTGATGTGCATGGGCAGCTTGAAAGCATAGGATATTGGAAGTCTTTGTCAAAAATGGACGTCTTTGCCAAAGCTCACGTTGCTCGTGAAGACAAGTAGTCTGGGGTAATACTTCGGGGTCAATGTTTCTGTCGGGGCAAACTGACACATGCAGGTGTTAGAAATCTGTTGCTGCTTCAGGTATTGATTGTAGTGTAGGGAGTAAAGTATAGCTCTGTTACTGTGGTATGCGTCTAAGAGGTGGGCGAATTTATGTAATTGGCGTGGAGCCCAAAAAACCGTATCACGATCATGTAATGCTCTCTATTCCAATTGTGCGCTCAAAGAAACAGTCATGCCATTGCCATGCTGACACGCAGACCTCACATGCATATGAAACTATTCTTATGAATTGCCAGGGCATTTCAGCTGGTCCATATATGTGCATGAAACAGAAAGGCAAGATCGACGCTTGCGCATGATAACAAGTTTGCTGAAACCTACTTTACAAAGGCCATCTAACATATTGGATCTTGAACCAAGCCCTCAAAAGCAACATGTCAGCATGGGGGCTGGTTGTCATTGCAAAAGACGCCAACCACACAACACATTTCGGCTCAGAACACTGCTGGAGGGCTGGTATGTCAGAACAGGTCATTCGTTAGAAATAGCCACATATCATTGGTGCACATCCCTCCTTAAAATGTACAGCACGGCTTGCATCCCTGAAAAATGCTAATGAGACTTGTAGGATCTCTTCCTTTTTGCCCAACTCAAAACTAGGCGCCCTGCAGGGCCAGCCAGCTATCTGTGTAAGGTACACTTGAACATTCAGACAAGACCATCCTTTCATAATTTCCCCGTCTGAGAAAACAACATCTATCCGCCCGTCCGTTAGGCCAATCGTGGCACAGCTTTGCTGTGTCACAGGCACCCTACCAAGGCCAGCGGTTCACGGGCTGTCATTCTTTTAGCATGCGTTCAACACACCAGCTGCTGTTGATATCCTGAGCTAGCTGCCTGCTCTTTAGAACAAGAAATTGCCCCTTCAGCAGCCAAGCCCATGCATTTATATGCTCTGCACTGTGTGCTGTCCTTGCTTAGCTCGTGCAGCTTTGTTCTGGTAAAAACAAGGAAAAACCCCAGCTCCGGGCCTTCTTGCAAGCACAGCTGGTTGCCAAGAAAGGAGACCGTTGCTCCTATTCCATGATTAGTCATTTATGGTTAGTCAATAGGGTGTAAATCTCTTCAAAGGGCCTGAAGGAGTCGTCGGCCAGCAGTGGCGATTGTTGCTGCCGGGTTAGTCACCCCTGCATCTGCTGACTTGGCCGCTGCCTTGGCCGCTGACTTGGCGGCCGCCTTCTTGGCAGCTGCCCGCCCTGTGGTCTCAGAGCTCCCGGAGCCAGCCACAGTTGCCGGCTGGTTCACAGTCTCTGACGTCAACGTGCCCTCTGTGCCTGCAACACATGGCCACTCCGCTGCTTACTTCAGGAATGCCAGTGACGTGCACTGAGGTTGACCGACGCACACAACTGCTGGTGAATTCAGAGTGTGAGCCTGGGATGACATTCCTGGTAGGTAAGACTGTCAGCTAGGGAGTGCACGGGGCTACTTTGCGCCGTTGAGGCTGGCGGCTATCGCAGAAAGAAAAGGCTTCCAAATTCTAAGGGCAGTGAGCAGGGCGTCACCTGCGGCACCGTTGTTGCCTGCGCTGTTGATTCCGGCGCCGTTGATGCCGGCTCCATTGTCTGCACCGTTGGTGCCGGCTGCCACAAGGGGCGGTGGTGGCGTCGGTGTCGAGGGACAGTACGCAGCGGTTGTGTGTGAGGAGACCCCGTTGGCGTCAAAGCAGCCGCCGCCGTCGCAGATCTGCCCGGCCGGGCACACCTGTGGGCAGCCCACAATCTTCAACCTCTGCAGATCTCGATTTTTATTTGATGACAATTTCAAAGTTATGCTGTTATCATTGCAAGGCTTTCCAGTCCATGAGGACTGGGTGCGCCGCAGCAGCAGCAGTTGCAGCAACAACTTTATAGCCTGGTCTGTGTTGATTACTTGATTCCTATTCAAAGGCGCCTCCGTATTTATAGCGAGTGTGAATACGTGGAATAAGGCAGCCCATTTGGGCCACAGGAAGGGTTAATAAGTTGCATGGGCACAAACCAGAAGCTCTCCACATCACATGGGGAGCCTCTAAAACCTCAAAACAGCGCTCAAGCAACACCAATCAAACTCCCACAGAAGAAATGAAGGCAGGGTGTCAAGAGCGCACAAAGCCGCAATCGCCGCAATTGTTGACGTCGGTGTAGATGTCAGTCTCGCAGCCGGCGGTCGCTGATGTCATCGTGCCGTCCAGCGGCCTGCAGGTCTTGAAGCCGTTGGTGCAGAAGCAGGTGTTGTTCGTCTGGCAGGTGCCGCGCAGGTTGCAGGGCTCTGCGCACACAAGCGATGACACGTCAGCGCAGTTAAGCACTTACTACACACTGCACTGACTGCACTGACACTGACTGAAGCACTGACTGCACAGCACTGACTGCACTGCACTGACTGAAGCACTGATTGCACAGCACTGACTAGCACTGCCCGTCACTGACTGACTGATTGCACTGACAGCACTGACACACACAGCACTGACTGCACTGACTTTAGTGGACCGGTGCCGCTGCTCGGTGCCTCTGCATGTGTATGGAGTCAGTTGTTGTCCTCAAATCAGAAGCCCTCAAGGATAGAGGATTCATCAGGAGGCGCGCATTGCCTCTGCTTGTTCATCAACCAAGCACTTCGCTTTGTCTGTCTTCACTCCCGGCAATGTACTTTTATAAAGCCTGGCAGCAGGGTCCAATTTGCCTTGCCGGCTCACAGAATGAATGCCCTTTCTGTTAGCTGGTATTTTGGCCACACACAATTTCCATGCATGTACATCCAGCGCAGACTACTGCAGTGACAAAACCCATTGGGATGAAGCAACCTGTTTTCCAGGCACGCGGGGGACATCATTCATGAAGAGAAGGTGAAGAGATGCGCACCCTGGTAGTTGAAGTTGCAGACGTGGTCGTAGAGGTAGCAGGAGGGTCCGTAATGCAGGAATCCAACAGCCGGTGCGATGAAAGATCCGCGGCCGGACGTTGACAGGATCAGCTCCGATGACACCGGCAGATACTGGATCTCTGGCTTGAGCTGCGCGCACCAAATCCCCCATATGACTATCAGCACAAGGTTCTGTTGTTGTGTAAACTCAACACGGTGAAAGTTTGGGGATCCCAACTATGGAAGGATCATAGGATAGATGCACGGAGGGTGCTGGATTCCATTCCTGGCCTCAATTTGAAGGAGCAGCAACCTTTTCTTAACAAGTCTTTTTCAATGAAATAGAAAAGTAGTGATTCTCATTGCGCGCTGTTCCTGCGAAGAGGCAAAGGGGGTCTGCAGACAAGCTGCAGGTAAAGGATACCAAATGTCCTGCCTCTTGACAGGTTCGCCAGATCCATGCAGGGCCCGATCAACCCGGCGGCACAGTGCTCAATATTATACCGCCCCCGCCAGGCGGGGAGAAAGGACTGTATACTTGAATGAAAAAGAGTTCTCTGCAGTTCAGCCCAGCAAAAGGGCTGTGAAGGCAGTCAAAGCTTCAGTGGCTGCATGCAGGAATGAAGGCTGCAGAAAGCATGCACATGCACAGGCACGAATGAATTCACGCATTTTGTGCGTGTGCTGCAGTTTCAGTTTCCTGCACTGCCGGTTCGCTGTTGCCTCTTTCCTGCCGCACAATGAACTGTTTCCAGAATGGACCATTCAGGTCAGGGGTGCAAGAGTGGCTCACTTCCCAGGGGTTGACAGAGCCCAGGGGGAACTTGCACACATTGACCTTCTGCCCGGCGCCATACTGCTGCCCAGTCTTCACCTCCGATGCCACTCCCACCAGACTGTTCTCATTCCAGGGCCCTGCATTTTGCTGCACAGGCACCAAACACGATCAGCACTGCACAAATATCTGTGTAGCAGTGCATGTCCTTACAAAAATGACCGGTGAGCACATGATGTTGGGCTGCTACTGGTATTGATCCTAAGCAGGTCTTGAGCTGCTTAGAAGACATACTAATGCATAAAGCACTCTTTTTTTGAGGTCAACTGCGGGGCTTGGTCAAGGAGGTGAGTGTGGGACTCACTGCTGCTGCTTGTCTGCTGATGGCCAGAACTGCAACAGCTGCCAGCACTCCAAAGAGCACCCGCGCCATCTCACCTGCACATGAAATTAGAATCTGGTCAGCAGCCAATCGTTGAGGTGTTGTCGTTTTCTGAGACAATCGAAGCCTCAGCCTTTTGGTCTATGCCAGGAATGGCACGATACTCCTCGGGGGATGTTGACGTCAACACCACAAAGGCGGCCGGTGGCGCGATATATACCACACAATCGCAGCAATCTCGACACTTTAAGATATGTAGCACGAAACGATGCACTGCATCTCTTTCGTGCCTTCGAAAGGGCAAGGATGGCCCGTCGAGAGGGGACGGCCCTAACTGAAACATTCCGCGCACAATGAGCCGTCTTGACTTCAGTTGCTGCCATTCATAGGAATTAAAGGTGTGATTTAGTCTGCTGGTTCCTCACCAGCTACTAGCTTGCCCAATGCAGCGCGTTTTGGTCGCTGTCCTGCTGTGCAAGTTGTCCTTTGTCCCACAGGACTCGGTCCTGTTGCTCCTTGGGGCCAACACCCTTTCCAGACTGAAGTATATTTGTTCTTTCTTTTCTTGTGGCGCCACTGAGCCTGCGAATAGGACAGTTCTTTCTTTAGAACAAGGACAGGGACATTCCGGACAGCGACAACCCGCAGATCCGCCCCTTCGGACTCTACAGCTGCATAAAATGTAAGTAACGCTACATACATTATGGAAGGAGTATTTACACACTGTCAAAATTCAAGTTTGGCACTTTCTTTGTGCAGATCTGACGGTCCCGGAAGCCTGCAAGCACTAAGTAAACAAGATGGGCAAAATGGGACGATGCAGCGATGGCGTCTTGGGCGGACCTGTAAGCGATGAATTACTCCGATGCTCTTGACAATCCTTTGAAAAGCTTAAGATCGCAAAACTGACTGAAAGTCGGCCTGGACGATGGCGTGAAGAAAAGACGATGGGAAGGTACGCCATCGTACCGAACCTGGTCCTCCCCTTTTGGCCTTCCATGATCAAGATTCTTTTTCTGTTCTTAATTGATATGCGTACTGTGTCCATCAAGCAGTGTATGAAGATCCTGGAACTCAATCGATATTCGAAGCAATAGAAGAACCCGGTGTGAGTGTGAAGTTTAGCGCATCCATACTTTTCGAGACCTTGACATACAGCTGAAATGCGGACTAGGCATCAAGCTGAGGAGGAAAAGGCCAAAGAGGACATTTCAAAGAGCACCACACCCAGTGCCGCCAAAAGCAAGGGCCGCAGCAATGGTTCAGCAGAGGCAAAACCATCTACCGAGGTGAAAGGAAAAGGGTCAGCTGCCGCGAGAAAGAGAAAAGCCAATGCGGGAAGCGATGCTCTAGGCGCAGCAGACGAGCAGAATCCTGATCAGGCAGCACATCTTCCTGCGATGGAGCAGCAAGCAGTGCCTAAGAAGGCAAGGATGTCCCAGAAGAAGGCTGCCAAGGGCAAAGCAGCGCCTACCGTACTCCCAGCAGAGACAGGTGCCACAGAAGTCCAGGTTGAGGAACCGCAGACCGAGGAAGAGCAGCCAAAGAAGAGGAGCATAAATGCTGCAGCAGCCCGTCGCAGGGCAAAGAAGGCAGCTGCTGCAGAAGCTTTTGCACCACCGAATGGCAATGCAGCAGGCTTTGATGCAGCAGACACAGAAGATGCATCACCTGACAGTGCAGAAGCGCCCGGAGCACGGGAAGGCACTTTACGTGGACTGGAGGCAGACACAGTACAGGCTCCTGTTGGTGTGACTGCCTTGGGAGCAGCAGCGGATGACGATGATGAAGCACCTGAAGAGGTCCGCTGCAAGCCTACAATGAATTGCACTGTGAATCTACCACATTACCTGGGTCCAGATGATCCTGATCGCACCCAATGCACCTACTAGTTGTGCCCTCGACTGCCGCCGGCTGGATTGATACAAGCCGAACATCCTTGGCAGGATGCCCAGTATTTTGCACATACAGGTCTTCTATTGCCACATAGTGAGATGGTCTCAGTGAAAAGGATTGCTGACCGGCATGAGTAATATTACTCAGGTGACTCTGGCGGCCGGGCGCGCCGGGGCGGCGGCCGAGCGGCGCGAGGAGCGCGAAATGGCGGCCCAACAGAAGCGGGCCGCCAAAGAGAAGGGCCGGCGCAGGGCCGCACTCGCAGAAGCCGAGCGCGGTGCGCTGCACAGTCTTTTCCTAACTCTTGTTACATGTTTTGCACCTCTTGTATCCTGCGGGGTAAATTTAGAGGCATCATGGTGATGAGCATGGTGTTGCCAAGCAGAATAAACTCTGCTAGACCGCACTAGGGTAGTAGGAACGGAAATAGCGGCTCTGTTGACCCGCATGTTGTTTCTTGTCTGTCAGTTAGGTGCGCGGTGATGTGTGGCTTACGTTTCTGAGTGATCTGTGGCGCAGATGCGAGGCTGGCAACACAGCGGCAGGAGGCGGTGGCAAGTGGGCGGCTGGACCAGGAGGAAGGGGCAGCTGAGGAAGATGAGGAAGTGTATGGGGAGGACGATCTGCTGCCAGCAGATGTGGTGGAAGCTCTCGCCCAGCGCGCTAGGTGAGAGAGCCGTGGGAACAGGGGAACCTTATTTTGGGAGAAAGAGGGTGTAGAGTTCTGGAATGTCGGTACATCTTAGGTGCGTCAAGGAAGTCCTGGGATCCTGGGAGCAGTGTCTTGATGCTCTCGCTCTCGCCTGAATGTCTATGCGTTCCTTGTTCATCAACCTTTGATGACCTTTGACAAGAGCCTGTACATTGAACACATAGGGCTGAATCATCTATTGCCGTTTACATTATCGTGGGTCGGTGCCTTACACCATCTGGGGTGCTGCTAGCATGCGTCAGAATCATACTTATTCTTCTTAAACTGACTTCAAAATAGGGGTTAATTGCTGTGGCAAGCTCGCAACAGTGTGCTTTCTTGTTGACTTTACGATTGTGCTTTGGCCAGGGAGGCTGCAGCTGCGCAGCCGGCAGCAACAGCAGAGGCGCAGCCGCTGGCAGCTGCCAGGAAGCCGAAGAAGCGGGGGGACAAGTCCCAGCCCAAGAAAGTGGGGCCATTTCTCGTGCAGCCGCTGTCCGGACTCCCACAGAATATAGCCTCAGGTGCTGCCCTGTTGTCTTTTCTTGCCAACCTGTGCTATTTTGGGTCTTAGTCCTGTTCAGTAGCGTCATTCTCTGTGCCACTGTGGCTAAGCATTCCTGGTTTTTCTGCCACTGACTTGGTTACTTGTCACGTTGCAATTATCTCCTACTCCTGGTCATGGGTCTGATTCATGAACAAGAGCAACAACGCCATGCAGAGCTGAATTCTTCAACGATCAGGCTGTTTGTGTGATTGCAGAGGCAGCGCGGGAGTTTGTGCAGCAGCGGATGTTTGGGAAGGGCGTGAAGCGCTCTGCAGAGATGCTGGTGCACAGCACAGCGCGCTATTATGGGCCATCGCTCACCTTCTAGCTTTAAGAGTGTAAGCTCGGCATGAATGGAATCTAATTTCGCAAGTCAGTCCTTGCCAGCTGCTCAGGATACAATGATAGTACTGGCCACATGGGCTCACAATGGCATGATTCTTCCAAGTCTTGATGGAAAGATGAAGGAATGCAAAGAGACTGAATGACATCCAGATTTTGGTACCGGTACACTCCCATTGTTACAGTGTAATGGTGCATCCTATGAGATAGTATACATTTGCACTGCACCACAAGTATTGCAATCAAATCACCATGTGCACACATGTACATGTGTGCATTGTATGCATATGTAGTACACATTATGTACCCAGGTGCTAGTGACAGCTGCTCGACTCCTTCCTTCTTGAAACCTCATGCTATTGATGTCGATGCAACACACTGATGCATATATATTGATGTCAACTCTACAAGCTTCAAGCAAAGTTTGTTGGCATTGAATGCATTCACACAATCAATAGTCACTGCATGTCCAAACTTGGTGGTATTCATCAATGTTTAATCAAAGTCTTTCCTCCACTCAGAGTACTTGTCTGCCCCGGGAAGTTTCACGCTCACCCTTGATGTGGCAGCTGGCCCAAATAGACATCAGTCATTCCTTGACAGTGACAAGTCTTGAAATTAGATAAGGCACACGGACCAACTATCTTCTGCTCCTCCTAGCTCTAACCCTGCAACACAGCATCAGATAGAGATTATCATAGGCATGCCATGGACACGTTGTCAAGCAGTGTTTTGACGACCTGCCAGATTCTCAAGACTTTTCAAGTGATTTCAGTCACACAGTAGCAGCTCCCATTGTGCATGCCATCCTGACTATGGCCACTCGTGGGTGTTCCTGCGCTGCGCCCCGGATGTGCCTGTGTGCTACTGGAGACTGACCTTGCCAGAGCGTTCTCCAGGGCCTGCACTCTGGCGGTTAGGTCCTCCCTGAGCCCTAGCACCGTTTCTTGCAGCATTTGGTAACCTGCAAAGGCCAAACAAGTGTCGTGAGTCGAACCCCCTCCCAAGAAATGCGAAGGGCCTCCACGGTTGCACAACACTCCTCCATTGTTCCAACCCCTCACCAGGGGCCTGCTGAAGCGTCCTCTGCCTCTCCATCTCCACCTTTGCCGCATACAGCAAAATGAGTGTCTCCTGGTTGAATATAAATCTATGTGTAGGAGACATGGATTCATACGCCGAGAACGAGGCGCAGATACGGCACATGTGGGATCTTCTCCACGGTGCGAACGCCAGGGTGGCTACCGACCCAGCACATAGCACGACCCATCTGCAGGTTGTGCGGTCGGCACAAGAGACACTCAACTTGCAGATGGGTCGTGCTATGTGCTGGGCCACCCTGGCGTTCGCATCGTGGAGAAGATCCCACATGTGCCGTATCTGCGCCTCGTTCTCGGCGTATGGATCCATGTCTCCTACACATAGATTTATATTCAACTTTCCTTGAGCAAATTCTCGCTAACCTCGTCTCAGTCCAAATAAATGAGTCAGCAAAGAGAGCCAGAACACACCTGAGCGTGGTACACGGAAAGGGCTATGCGCACGAACAGGACAGCAAGTTGTGATTTTATTTCACGAAGAAAGAACCAATACCGAGCAGAAGCCATGGCCCCAACCAAAATCACCGCCAGTGGCAGTCTACCATATTTGTGCATGCAATCCTGCAAAGCATAAAAAGCTTTGCATGCAATGTCACATAATAGATCTGCATCAAGTGGATGATAACGCTTCTATCATCCAGCATTCACCAATGCACTTGTGCTTTACAAGACAGCATTGCAGACGAAGAAGGAAACGAATTTCTGAGGTGACTGTCAGTGGGGATGTGCTTGTTGCAATTGCAATGCAATTATTGCATGCATGCATGCCAATGAGTCATGCTTCATAGGTGGCAGCACTAGAGTGTTTGGCATTGTGCCCCACCGAAGATTACAGGTACATGCACCAAAGAGAAAGGTCTTAGTTGGTAGTGCACAAGGAGGCAACGCACTTGCAACCTATCGCTTCAGAGTGGGCAGATCTTGTGAGATCTCTTTGAGTTACGGTCACTTTTGAAGATGAAGATGCCTTTGACAATGCATCCTACAAGCTCAAATATATGCCATCATCATTTCCACCCTAGAGGATATATAAACGCTGCGTGCTGGCTGTGTCCTGCACGTCCATTGACCACCAATGCTGGCAGGAAACATACAAGAAAGGAATTCACGATGAGTGGCTTTGGTGACGAACTGCTTGACTACATTACAGGTACTAAGGTTTCGCGATTAGACTAATCATTGACATGGCAATGAGCTTGGTGAAGCTTTGCAACTTGCTTTGCGTGAGATTCGTGGTTGTCAGGAGAGGCCTCAGTCTCCACACCTTGATTATAATTACGCCCTGTATCCTCTATCTATGTTAGTCACCAACAAAATGCGCTCAAACACTGCGCAGCTGGGCCGAAGCTGCGTAAGTGGTACGGGGAGGGCGAGCGAATGCCTGTGGATGGTGGCGGGGAGGACATGACCAGTGAGCCAGAAAATGATGATCTGGAGGACGACGACATCAGAGACGCTGTCCTGGTCATCGATGCAGACAGCGCCACCGCAGAGCAGGTCGTCCTGCAGCTCATTTTATCCAGGTGCGACCCTCCGTGCAACCTCCCTTCCAATTTGATTCCACATCGCCCATTGTCTGCTGCAAAGCCTCTCTCAAATTGAACTTGAGACGGAAGCTGCGACTTTGAGTCAGGGTGACACACTGACTCCATGGCTGAGTGTCCTTTATTCCAAGAGGGCACCAAGTGGGGCCTTGACTGTGTCGTGTGCTGATCCAGGGCAAAGGTGAGGGCGCTGGTGAAGAATGCAGCTGCAGCCAGCACAGCCTACGGCTCCTACATCACTCCCGTGGAGGGCAGCTCGGGTGCGGCCCCAAGCTACTTTGCTGTGACAGGGAGACAGCGATGCATGAAGCTCCACGCCTGTCATGGTTTTACGTGTGAAAGGTCATGGTAACCCAGACCCTGGGCATGTGCCTCCAGGAGCACGTATGCAGGAGCTGTGGGAGTCTTGCCAAACCTCAATGATCTGGTGAACATGTCATGCGCAGGAAAAGAGGGGTGAACCCCCCATGGTAAGGGAAAACATTGCCGTTGAAGCGGATACATGACAATGCTCGATGAGGACATTTGTGAGCGTTGGATTTCATGCAATTTGGCAGCGCAAGGGACCAAACTTGTCAGTCCGCATGCAGTCTTGGATAATCGACATCGATCATCTTCTGGCACAGGGGACGCTCGGGCGGTGCAAGCGGCGCTCAGGGGGGTGCGCGCAGTCATCTGTACTGGGCGGTTGGGAGAGGTGCTGCCGCTGTGCCAGCAGAGGAAGGTGGAGCACCTCATTTTGCTCACATCCACAGGTGAGGCGCCAGCTGTGCCCCTTCAGCCAGCTTTAATCTCAGGCCACAATAGGCTCGGGCTTGTTTGCTGGTCAGCCTGCTCTCAGATGACCCTACGTTGAATTGTGCATTGATTGCGTGCCATGCATGCTTCTGAGTGCTGGCGAACACTATGCGCACATGCCAGGCTCACCTGAAGAGATTTACCTCACATGATGATGTCTCAGTATGGGTGACACGTTAACTCTTTCAGGGGTGGCAGCTGGATCCACATTAGCCAAAAGGTGTTTCTGAGCTGCGCAGAGCAGAAAGAAAGCACACCTTATTATCAAACCAATCGCGAAGAAGGAGACTCATCAGTAAACCATTTGCCGCAGGGAGCGCGGGTGGCGGGGGCTTCTCGCTGGGGGCATTCCTGGACGTCGAGGCGACAGCTCAGCGCGACTCAGCGCGCGAAGCGGCGGCTCTACGCAGCGGCGTTCCCTGCACCCTCCTGCGCGTTGGCCGCATCTCCGACGGCCCCGGCGGCTCCGAGCGCCTGGCCGTCTCTCAGGTGCTAGATTGCTCATTTTTCCTTTTTCCTTTTACCTTTTTTTCCCTATTTTCTCTTAGTCTGGTCTTGCCTGCAAGCCCAGACCAGAAGCCGGCAATCGGTGGTCTCCTGAGGTGAACTAAGGCAAAGCACAAATATGACATGGCTCAGTACCTGACCTGCTGTCAGCTGCAGCAAAGTGCACGCAGTAAAAACTTGTGTCAATCTTCTAAGGCAGATGTGGCTTCATGCCTGATGCATGTGTTCTGAATGTCCTTTAATTACACCCAGTCACAGAACATGGTGCATTGTGTGAACAGGTATGCAAGCTTATTTCAAATGTTGAGAAGTGTCGGTTGGCTGTGCAGGATGACTCACTGGGCAGGCCGCTGGGGGAGATATCACGTGAGGATGTGGCAAGGGTGTTGGTGCGGTGCTTAGACAGGCAACCTGCAGGCAGCCTCAGCTTCTCTGTGGAGGCTGCCGGATCAGCGGAGGGAGACTCAGATCTAGACCTTGCAGAGCAGTTTGCGCGATTGCAAGAGTCGGTGCCTGCCGCGAATGTCACATAGAGCAGTGAGCGGTACTTGGTGTGTATCACAATATTGATTTGTTCAAGGAACCTTTGCAACAAATGTATCCTCAAGGTTCCTTGAGCGCTATGGGCGAGGGGTTTATATACAGCCCCCTGGGTTCAACAAGTTGTGTTGTGTAAACATGTTGGTAGCTACAGGTATATCAATTGAAATTGACATTAATGGATTCAAGGCACAATCTTTCAATATTGAGGGGTGGGACAAGGTTGCTCGTGGACAAATTGTGGTGCTGAGAGAGCTGAGAGAGAACATGCATGTGCAGGTATATTATGGGATCTTATTAACTGAATCTCATCTTGTCATAGCTATGGCCATTCTTTTTATTGCATCCGTCAATGTGCTTAGGAAGACGACATGTAAGGGTTCGTTTGTGCCAGCAATTGTAAGACAAGGTCCTTTCCATATGAGCTGGAAACTCAGTGATGACGTTCACCAGACAATGGCATTGACTATGGTTTGCTCTGCAACTTACCGAAATTTTCTCACAGCATGCATTCATTGTAATTCAACGCTGTTACCGGTAATTTCAGTCATCTTGATCAAAATACAGGGGGATGCCGCGCACAGTAACATGCCGCAAGCATCAATGACATCAGGCACTCGTGCACCAATGACCAGGGCAATGCTATTGAACCTTCACGAAGTCTTATTGCAACTTTCATCATGGTATCTTGTCATTCACGGGGGTTCCTGGAAAATCCAAGGTTCAGGTTCTTCATGGCAGCCAAGGAGCCCGCCATGGTTTCTCTCATCTTCTCTCCAGCTGCTGCTGCGCTGGACCGTGCTGCTGCCGTGCTGCCGCCAAACCTGGCCACGCCAGAAAAGAAAAAATTCAGGCACCTTGGATGCTGAGTTTCAGGCACACTTCTCACCTATTTTGGCACGGTGAGCTATCAAACGCTGCATCTGTTGCCCTCGTGGCTTCCAGAATTGGTTACGAGTGCAGCTGCACCAAGGCAAACACAGCTAGGAAGTGTTTTAGCAACTTAGTAAGGTTAGTACATCCTTTGGCTTCAATTAAATTAAGGATCCCACACAGCAGCAGCAGCCCTTACCTGAAGCGAGACACAAACTCCTGCGTGGTGGTCGCCTGCGAGCGGCCGGCGGCGCTCGGCCGCGCCGCCGCATAGGCGGCCGCCGCAGCCGCCGCCGGAACGGCGGCCGGTGCTGGGGCCGGCATGGGCGCCATCGAGGGGACGTACCGCGGCGCGGCGGCGGCCGGAACGGGGGCCGCCGTCTGCGCGGCCGCAACCGCCGGCGCCGCCGGTGCCGGGACGGCGGAGCGCACGTAGGCGGCGGCTGGCCCGGGGCGGCCGATGCGCTTGTTGAAGAGGTCCGTTGCCGTCTGCTGCTCGTTGCGCCGCATGACCTGGCCCCCAGTTGCACAAGACTCTGTCAGAATCCTGAACTCCGGGATCCCTTGAGCAGGATCTTCCTTTCAGTGCACGCCTTTCCTACAGCAAGGCTATAGGGCGCCAACACAGTGGATGGCATTGTCTCTTCCTGCATGAACGGCAAAAGCACCCACTTTTATCAGATCAGAAGACAGTACTTCCGGGCAAAAATAGGATTGCAAGAAGCTTTTATGTGCGCGTGGTACTCAATGTGTCAAGCTACCCGATAGGCAATTGATTGCAAAGCAATTTTTGGCAACACTGGACCATTTGAGCAGGAAAACGTGCCACCTTGAGCTCGAGGATGCGCTGGAAGTCTGCTGGGGATCCGGAGGGCATGAGGGTGAAGAAGTTGTCGACCAGATTCTCTGGGCGGCTGCCGATGACTTTGAGAAGTGCCTCCGCCTTGCCCATTTCGCGCGCCACGTGCCCCGAGAAGCTCGCATGCACCGCCTCGTCCGGCTTGCCTGCAGATTTTGCACTCGCAACTGTCAGTTCGATCAGACTTTCCCCTTGTTGCAATGCAAGCATGACTCGCCCAAGTCGGCTGCAAATGCGAGCTCGCAACTGTCAGCTTCGAGTCTATACCCTTCTCACGCCATGCATGCAATTAAGCGCAGGTCTGCAGTCCCCCAAAGAGAGGCATCAAGCATTATATCTAACTTGCGCTGCCTCGTCCAAGGGGTTTAAATTACACATGCGCCTTGTGTAACATTAAGCTGTGATTGCGATTACCCTGTTGAGCACTGCAGGCATGCAAGGGAATTGACAGAGAATTGACCTGCGGAGGGGAAGTCAAGGAGCAGGGCCTTAATGGCTTGGGTGTCTAGAAGCAGCTGCTGGCTGCCAGCTTCGCTCACCTTCCGGCACCTGCGCATCACCACCACTCCACTCCATTCACGTGTGACAAATGGGAAAGGGGTACACATCGGCAGTCCTGGCAGAAAGCATGCGAATTGCAAGCGCAACCAGATTGCATTGCTTGTCAGTGCACAATTGCATCCTGCCTCTCCAGGCACAATACAATCACATATATGCTTCAGGGAGATCTCCCTCAAAACCGTGGGCTGCTGTGTCACAGATTTCAAGAAGCACATTGGTGCCAAAAGCTGCTGTAAATGTCTAGGTTTCCCAGCAACAGGTGCACCCAACAAATAACATATTGTGGTGATGCAGCCCGTTGACCCTGACCGTTGACCCTGAAGGTGAGGGTTTGAAAAAAATTCCCTTCATCCTCAACACCCACCTGAAGATGTACTCGATGAAGCGCGGGCAGAAGGAGACAGCGAGCTTGTCACAGAAGTAGCGGAAGTGCAGCGCGCTCAGAGCCGGGCCCACGCGCGGCGCCGTCTCGGCTAAGACGCGGCTGAACATCGTAACAAAATCACTCTGGTCCCCCACCTGCAGACCGACCGGCATCGTGAGATTTCTACCGCACTCCTTTTGGAAGGAATGCATGTCCAGCAGAGCATTGCAGCGAGCAGTGATGACGCAGCAATGCAGCATTGTGGAGGCATCGAAGGGCCTTGACATGAGCCTGAACCAGCGACCCTTGACAACGTCCCAACAAAGAATGGATGCAAAAGCACGTCGAAGGCGGCTTGCAAATTTCAGAGGGGCCTCAAGAGCATTTGCATGGCACATAAAATTGCTTTGGAGCAACGCAAGCAGCCAGGACAATAACACTCTGGTACGTGTTAAGAAAGTGAGCAAGGTGCCCTGAGTTCCAGGAGATTTTGAAAGGATGCCGTCAAAACACTCGAGTATGACGCGGTTTTTTGACAGCAATACATGAGAATGCCTCGAGAACCATTATATTTTCAGAGGCCTTATGGCGCACTGCTTTGAGGGAGGCCCAGGGATGTGCATGACAACAGTGCGTGGGCAGCCCAACCCAAGCAGGTCTTCAGAGCACTACTGCTGGGTACTTGATCGGGAGGGGCAAGAGTTGCCCACCGCTTCGAGGGAGGCCCAGGGCATGCGCGTCATGGTGAGCAGGGCGGCGTCGAGCTTGGTTTCGCAGCCTAGGATGAGGACGGAGAGGCAGGCCGTGACCACCAGCTGGAACTCATCCTCCTCCTCCGCCACGCTCACCTGGGCCAAACATAGAATACAAATCAAAGTCAGAGTCAGTTCCAGTAGAGTGATTGCTGGCGCAATCAGAAGGGATCCTGGCAAACTGCCTGTGCGTGCAGGAAGTCAAGAACATCATGGACGTCAGAAGCAGTGCAGTGAGCTGCGCATGCAGAAAGCAGAGTGCCCATGTGTCCGATATAATGACACAATGTCGAGCTGCGAGCCCCGCTTCCTGTGTCCTGTCTGGTGTGGAGCGAGCGTACTCGGGGCTGGCAGATGCTTTTGCCACAAAAGTGCTTGGGTTATTCTAGGATTTCACCACACCGCCCGCCTTATGTGCGCACACAGTGTTCTCGAAAGAAGGCTCAACAACACATTACATGCCATGCGTCCCCCCAGTCACTACTGTGTAAACGAGGTTCCAAGTGCGCACCTTATTGCCGAAGGGCGGGTCAATGGTTTTGGCGACGGAGCGGCCGAGCGCGCCGACGACCTCGATGCAGTACTCGGCCGTGGCTATGATCGTGCACACCACCACCACATCCTCGTCATTCAGCTTTATGTACCAGTCCTGCGTGCCTGCACCTGCCTGCATGCGCAGTAGCCTCTGGTCATGATCCTCCCTTACACATCTTTATAGGAAAGGCTGTGGCCGAGCACCGCCTGACTTTCCTACATCCCTGCCGTACATACCATAATGGGCTGCCCCACCGGGAAATGATCGAGGTACAAACGACTGGATGACAACATAGTGAAAATTGGGGCGTAAAAGGAGTTTGCGACCAAACACTGAGTCGCAATGAGGGGCTGTGACATTAGTCATTGTAGAGCGGGAGAGACGCATGAAGGAGGCAATCCTCTGAAAGCTGAGGGAGTCTTAGAGACAAGCAAAGCAGCGGCGGAGTGCTTGCCTGCCCGGTGGTGCCGCCCGCCGCGGTCTTGGGCAGCCGAGCAACCAGCCGCGCCGCATACTGCTGCAGCACACGCTGCACGGGCACAACAGAAAAACATCATGCCAAGCAACATCAGACCTCATGCCTGTTGAGGTGGTGACAATGCCAGTGAACACCGTAGAGGCCAGTGTGGCTCAGTACGGGCTCCCCGTCAGCATGCTTGTTAATGCAACTGCAGGTGCGCATCCCGCGACGGCAATGAATACATCGCTCGATAGTGCATCAGGGCCGACATCACAGACAAAATGCCATCCTTGACACACTCCCAATCACATCTACACGCCAAAGTGCCATCTGCCAAGGCAATCACTAGATTGCAGGCAGGGACGCCAGCAAGTTTCCCCTCCAAAGAACAGAAATGCACCGCTAAAACAACTCCTCATATGCCCATACCCTAACAGAGGCGCTTTGCAGCGCTCTCTCGGGCCATGATGCAAACTTTGCAATCCTTCAAATGCGCCAAGTCCAGTGTTAAATTATTATTATTATAGGTCGGCAAACCCAAAGCCAGAGGCCATAGGGCATACACGCAGGGCGTCTGCAGCCACATCTGCGGGGCCTTCATTAGTCTGCAGCCTATTACTCACTCATCATATACATGCATGCACTCCCTGCCCCGGATGAGTACTCGAAAAACAGTCCCCACCTGGAAGGCGCCCATGAGATGCAGCATGGGCTCCCCGCGGCTGACGAAGCGCGCGCACCGGTGCAGCGACTTCTTGATCACGCCAAACAGCTCGCTAGCAGAGCGCAGCACGTTGGTTTGCGCCGCGTCCTCCATCGGCTTCCAGCTCTCCTCACGGATCAGCGCCTCCAGTGTCTCACGCAGCCCCTTCTCCTCCGCCTCTATGTACACCCTGCATGCGTCCGCATATGCACTATGATTACAATTTGCTCTTATTGGAGAAGCGGGGGAACTTTTGAGGGCTTGAGATTGCATGCGTTTGGAAGGCTATTGCTGAGCACGAGCCCAACGATAAACTGTGCCGGGCAACTTGTGTCTTGATGGAAATGCCTTGCTGTACTTTGCACAGCATGTTTGCGCGCTTTTGACACAGCGCTGCGCAATCGGTGTACCATTGTTCTGACTACATACAACAGCCTATATAAAATGAAAAGGTTTGACTAGTTTCCGCACGTGAGTGGTTTATCTCAATGCCAGCAGAAGCGCCCACCTCAAATGCTTGGTGAAGACCGAAGAGATGGCGCCGTGGAAGGCGGTGCGGGCGGCGGCATTGGCGGCGTCTCGCGCGGCGGCCGCGGCCCGGGCGGCCTCGTCCTCGGACGAGGCGTCCCCTCCGCCCCCGCCGGCTTCGCGCTCCTTGAACATGCGCTCGTAGCGCTGGCGCACCCGGCTGGCCGGGCTGTGATCGTCCCCCTCGTAGCCCTCACTCCGCTCCTCGTCCTGCAGCATGGCCTTTAGTAACCAGATGACCTCTAGCAGCATGCCAAGGGGTCAATATTTGACCAAGCCAGGCCTGTCTTTGCATCCTGCCTTTTCTACCATGTGCTTTCATATTTAGCAGGTGAAGTTGGCAGCTTAGGGTCCAGTGCATTACGAGAACGCACCTTCGGGAAAAAGAACACTTTCTCCTTCAACAAACTACACTCCTGAAAGCTCTGGTCTACGTGCAAACGCCCTAATGACAAGACCACGGGGCAGCCTATGCATCTTTCGCTGTACATGCATCCCAAAATTTAGCTCTTGCAGACTTGGAAAGCATTTGCTGCTTGCCCTTTCCCTTTGCCTTGACTCCGCAAGTGAAGATTTCTGGGGGCAATGGCGGACTTCAGAGTCTTACTTATTGCCCCTTTGTCGACCCATCACAGGTTTAGAAGAGATTGGGCACTTGGAAGGAATCGACAATAAGCACAAAAGACCAGTCGCACCTCGTCTGCGACTGAGTCGCCGCTGCCGCCGCCGCCGAAGCGCTTGGCCATCTCCTGCTCGAAATCGTTGGTCGCCTTCACCGCAACCAGCAGCGCCTCCACACTGTTCGACATCTCTGCCGCCTGTACATCACATCATGGCCACCCATGAGAACTAGAATTGTACAACATGCACCGCAGAAGAAGCCACAGAGGTTGAAGCTCTGCACTACTGAGAAGGGACATTCTCCCCAGCAATCACCAGACGGCCCAGAGCCATCCAACCGAAACACACCCAACAGGTTGATTGCTGCTGAGGACGGCGGCTCTGAGCTTGTTCCCTTGACTGTCAATACCATGGAATCTACGAGTTCTTCACACAATGGGTGAAGTGTAAGGACGCACTAGCGTGCTCTCTTGCTGAGCTACTCGGCAGCATAGTTGCCTGCATGTCGATCCTTAGCTCCCCAGAACTGGAAGGCGGCGTGCCCCGCTAGACAGGTCGAGTTGCACCAAACGACCGCACGGGTGTCTGAGGCAACAGAAGGGCAGAGACAAGGTAGTAGGCTCGCACCTTGTTGTCGAGGATTTCTGCGAGGTGTGCGCGGGTGACCTGCGCAAACTGCAGGCACATGCGCTGCGGCAGGCGCCAGGACTCGGGGAATATTGCCCAGATCTCTGCCTTGGCCCGTAGCCGCCGCCGCAGCCAGCCGTACCGCCGCTCTGTGCGCTCGATCTGCGTCGTTCAGGGAATATTTGTTACGGGTGAACAAGAGAAGGGGGAAAGATTTTAGGGAAGGGGACATGACAACTGTAACAGCTAGCCATAGCAATATGCGCCGTCCAAACAAGAGAGTGGTGAAGATCTATGCGATTATAACGGCGAAGGGTTGAGGGAGGGGGCCTGATTCAAAAGTTTGCATCGTTTGTCTGGCCCGAGATGCAATGCAAACATAGAGGCAGTGCAAGCGGCAATGTAGGAACAATGCAATGGTGAGCTTAAGGAAGGGTCCATGAAGGGTGAGATGGGTGAATGAAGTCACCTGCGCTGTTTCGCCGGTGGTGCTGAAAATTTGCTGGTAGACGCCGACCTCCTTGTGGCACACGCTCTCTATCAACTCCTCCCGCGCCTGCGCGATGTAACAAACAGCAGGATCCAGTCAGGTTCCACTGAGAATAAGCCTGTGTTGACAAGGCACGCTCAGAATGTTGTTCGCCGCAAAGTGGTTTCATCCACGCTGCTGCAGGCATTCACCCCGCTGCTTTTCAGACTTGAAATTATAGTGGTGGCATATAAGGGCTGCGCCGTAGGGAACCGGAGGGCCTGGGAAATCTACAACTCAGGTGGCAAAACCAGGAATATGCACTAGTCCTACAACAGCACATGCAGGCATAAGGATAGAAAATGGGCAAAACGGACAGCTAGGCTGCCTTGAAGCCTAGGCACACGTGCTCAAGGCAACACTGAATCACACATGCATGTTTAGTCTTCAGGGATAAAGGATAGAAAGCTGTGCCTTGAACCCAAGGACGTCGATGACGAGGCAGCAGGCGCGCAGGCGCTCGAGCAGCAGCGGGTTGGGCTTGTCTTCGCCCGTGCCCAGCAGCTCAAACTCGCGCATCGCCGACAGCTGCAGGCTCATCTGCAGCGCGCTTACACGCCCGCTCAGCTCCGCCACCTGGCATGTACATGAGAGCCAATCAGGCTGTGGCAGCTGGAACATAGTGAAGCCAACCGTGGCTTTGTGGCATATGCTCTGTAATCTTGTCCCGATCTCACAATTAAAACAAAATTCGATTGCACATCTTTGCCGGGTTCACCTGCCCCTTTGCCTGCCCTATCCCAAAACTTTGAATTAAAAGGTGACAGAAAACCACGCTGAAGTATATCCCCACAACGAGCAGAGACATGAATGTTGCTTTGACTGGGGCAGCTTCCAATGTCTGTTTCAGGGCCGGTAAACTTGTACATTTACTGTCGGTGACCATGCAAATGAGTGAATTAGATAATGAGTGTTTTGAAAAGACAGGGGGAGCACCTTGGGAACAGAGCCAAAGGAGGCGAAGTGGGCGGCCAGCTGCTGGACGGCTTCCAGCAGCCGCGCAGCTTCCGCGTATTCACCCCTCTCCACTGCCCGCTGCAGCTGATCTGCGCATGGACTAGGCACAGAATGAGCCCAGGACACACCCTCTAAAACCCTTTTCCCCGGAAGCTGACGAGCACTTATAGGGCAATTTAGAACTGCCAACTTTCAACTGCGCTATACCTCTGTCCAGGGTACAGCACCAACCAGGGCAGGGCCTTCAAACGCATGCAAAATGGCGTTTGTCTTCTGCAGATCGCACAAGAAGCACAAATTGCATCTGCCTGCCACAGCAGGACCCATTGGATCAGGCCAACACAAGGAAGTTGCAGCAATACAGGAGCAGCCTGTAAGTGTGCAGCGCACAAATAGTGCTCTACAAGTGGCGACACATTCAACCATGACCCACAGAGAATGGACCACAGGATATTGCAGGGGTTGCGCACCCACTGCGTTGACAAGCATGGCTGCCCTTGTTCCAGCGACAGGAGAGGCTTCTTCAGCACTGACACCAGCCAGAACGCTTCTGCATGATAATGGCAGGCATCACCGGGAGGGTGTCAACCACAGAGTAATAGCAATGCAGGTGGCATTGGAGGCGCACCCACTGCGTTGACGAGCATGGCCAGTCGGCGCAGGGCGGTGATGGTGTGAGTGAGGTGGGTCTTGGCAAAGTCCAGCTTGCGGATGTCCCTGCAAATCTCCTGCACCATCACCTCGCTGGCCTCCGCCTTGCGCCGAATTTCCCCAATCTTGCCAAACAGCTCCTCGATCGCCGCCTTCGCCGCCGTTAGATCCTGCCTGCGCGCATGCATGCATTGCATTCAACTTGTCCGAATTTACCGTCTGAATTGGGTCGTGCTTGCATCTGGCGAGTCCATCAAGGGGTAGGAGCCTTGGCGTCCTGCAGCTCGCCAGCAGGACGCACCTTGCCTCTTGGCAGTAACAGCATGCAATGAATGACTTCAAGGCCATTTGGTGAAACACAGATATAGTGCTATTACCATAAGTGCATTCCACTATGCTAGCATGCTACTTTGGTCAAGCCAATGCTCAGTTCCTTGCGTCCTCAAAGCTGCCCGTCAACATTTGGGCAGCTCTAGCCTTGTGCACACCAATCTGACGCCATCAGGATGATGCGAATGCACAAAGGAGTGGCTTTGAGAGATGGCCGAAGTTGAGGCAAGCAAGATAGAGCAAGAAGGTGAAAATGTGGAATGTGAGAAGAGCGCAGGAGGGTGGGCTGTACCTTGCGCGGCTGCCAGAGCTGCTCTGCTGGCGCACAGCTACAAGGATCTCCTGGTCCACTTTCCTGATCTGCAAGGATATCAAGCCAGGGGGAGCGTCACAAGAGGCAAGTGATTATCTATTACACCCTCAATGCATGCATGGCGTTCCTTGTTCTAGAGAGTTAATTGATAATTGCATTCTCAGGCACAGTTGAGGCCTCACTGCCTGTTCAACATGAAGCAAGTGCGCAGCATGCATGGAAGAGACCAGAGCACAATAAATTCTTCTGCATGTATGTCGCACCTTCTGCTTTAAGTTGCCGATGAGGGGGTCCAAGCTACCAAGGCTATTTTCTGCAGGGTCCAGAACCTTTCTCGTCAGGATTGCGCACAATGCCATTCGTGCCCTTCACGATCGTTGTGTTGCTGTAAAAAAACTTGAAAGACACATGCAGGGCTGGGTGCAGAGCGCTTTCGAAGGTGAGCACTGCTAGATGGAGTTCAAACCTGTTGGGAACATCTCATTGATGTATGCCACGGCATCAAAGTCGTCACTGTCGAAGGCATCCTGCTGGACGCTCCCAGATGAGACAATGACATTTGTGCCTGGTGATGTTGAGGTGGAAGCTCTAGGCTGGACAGCAGTGCCCTCCGTGGCAGCCATGTGATGTCCCTGACCTTTCAGAGGTCCCTTGTATGTGTGACAAGGTTAGCTTGCCAACAGCGCTGTTCCATAGCCTCTACATGTTCAGGAGAGTTTCAGCTACATCGTCTGGAAATCACATCGAACTGCAGAAGATCGTCCTTACTTCTGGAAAAAAATCTGTTGTCTCTTCAGGTGCACAAAATCATTGATTGTTCAGGGAGGAAGCACCAGACAGCAAGATGATCAAGCTGAGCTCTGGGTACACGTCGTTTCAGATGAAAGCATGATTAAGCATGCTTATCGGTCATCTGCCTCAGACAACGACATTTCGCACATCTGAATGCCAGTCCTTTTTTGAATTTCGCATTTCTGACATCAAACGCCTGGGTACCAGCAAGGGGCGTGAAAGGGTGTGGAATACGATCGGTCTACTGGACAGACAATCTCTAAGACAGCCACCACTTTCAACTCTGATCGCCATCAACATTTCTGTTGGACGCAAGTCAACAGCTTATTCGTCAGCGACTGATACGGAGCAATCACAGCTGCACCGCAAAGTTTAATTTACGCCAACTGGTGAACATCCCTTCAGCCAACCTCGACCTTTTCACGGGTTTCCAATGTGCAGCTGTCCGATACGTTCTAAATAAAATTAAGCAAGGTTACTTTGTTGTTTTCCAATTGAGTGGAGCGGCTTTGCCCGGCCTTTTCTGAGGCGGCCACTATGCCAATATGGTTTCTAAATATGGTTTCATTGAACATGAAACCATATTTTGCAGCATCCGGGAGGAGAAGCCTGCAAGACCCGGCCATGCATAATTATGAAGATTCCCCTCATGAGGCCAGAAAATTTTCTTTGCAACACTGCTCTTGATACAAGCCCATGCCCTTTTCAGCCTAACCCTCATGCTGATCTGCCAGGTAGCCTTGAGCGGTGCTCTCAGAGTGTTTAGTCTTAGCTTGCAAGGGACGACCTGCAGCTTGTGCAAGTTGGATAATTTCATCAGGCGGCTAGAGCAGCTAGACCAGGAGAGCCCTATTCTGACTGCCGAGGTCACTGCCGCCTGAGCGACTACAATGACGCTCGGCAAGAAGCCGAACTGGGTAGGGGCGATGGGAGCAGCTGGTGCACATAGAAAAGGAGCGCCTGGCAGAGAGGAAGATTTTGCATTCCATGCTTGCCGGTACAGGGTACACTCCTCTGAAATTTAACAAAATTCTGGGTCAGCTGCAAAGTCCCAAACGCACCGTTTTCACTTTTGCTTCTTGCAAAAGCAGCTGAAAGAAGGCCGTAACGGCACATGGCTCGTTAGAGCTAAAAGTCTGGCTCCAGTCTGCTCGGGCTGCTGTGTTTGACAAGGCAATCGGTAAAAATGTGACACCGCATTCTGTATTTGCTCTCCTGCTTGCTTGCGGATGGAGTCTGGCGCCTGCCGTCCAGGTGAGGAGGCCTGTGGTGCAGGTGAAGATCGTGTTGTGGCGACCCTTGCCGCACTCCCAGACGAGAACTTCTATGTGGAAAGCGCTGATGTTGACCGCCTGGCCAAGCAGCTGAGGGGTAGCAGGGTCTTGTTGTACACAGCGCCTCGTCGATCGGGGAAGACCACAGACGCCATGGCAGTACACCGACGTCTATGCGACTACGGCATCCAGGTGTGGCACATGCTGGCTTCTTGTCTTGTCCTGCCGCGACAACAGATTGTGTGCACCACTTTGCAGCAGGTTGTTGATGCAATCCATGCCTGAGCTGCTAAGGCGCATGTCTCCCTCTCAAGCCCGTTGAAGCCTGCTCGATTGACTGCTTGCGCAGGCCGTGTATGTGGACTTGGATCCCGTTGCAAGGGATGCAATAAAATCATCAACGAAAGATTCGGAGCCCATCTGGCGAGAGGTGGTATGCAAGCTGCGTATTGACCGAGCGCCGGGCGAGACTTTCTTCGATGCTTTCCGGGGCTTCTTGGAGCAGCCCACAGGGCCACGGGTGGCTCTGATCTTTGACGAGTGCGACACTCTGCGCAAGCTGCCTGAACTCTTCTTAGACTGGCTGATGTGCGTACGTGTGCTGTCGCAAGACCCAGACATCAGGTAAGCTTTTTCATGCGTGATGATTTACCTGCCCAGCATGCATTTGACAAAGTCGCCTCGACATTCCATAGTGCAGCTTTTCTTGAAATTTGTCAGCGCAGCATAATCTTTTTGTGTTTGCAATCCAGCTTTGCACCAACTGTGTAGCAAATATTCATAAGGTATCTTTGTGGCAGGTCGTGTGGCCAGCTGCTGGTGGGCTCACCGCGCATGGGCGAGGCCGTCCTAAACGCCGCGGATGGCATTGTGTGGCCCAAAATCCTCGTGGTGAGGACACGCCTTCCATTTGCCTGTTGCTGGTATCACTCCTTGCCTTGCTTTCCCTGTGAAAAATTGCTTTGGTGCTACGGCCTCCCAAGTTGCGTAGAGGAGCGATGCCTCAAAACGCAGTGCCTCAAGAACGCCTCTGTATCAACGCCTGTATCAACGCTTTTCTCTTTCCACACTGCTTTTTGTGCGAGCCATGTCAGCAGAATCTCAGGCCTTACCATGTGAGGCGCATGCGTTGCAGCCTGAACAGTCTCCTTCCCACTTCTCGCTCACCGAGGTCGGTGAGCTCTTCCGGCAGATAGTTGCCGCTCGCAATGTGCAGCTCAGTGACCCCACCGAGGACTGGGCGTGCTCCCTGTGGAGCCACACAGAGGGCTCAAAGGGCCTCATAGGGACCTGTCTGCGAGAGGTACGCCTTGCTGGTTGGGTCAGTCAGTTGCAAACCTGGCAAGAGCGGCGACTTTCCCCCTCCAGGCAGCATAAATATAAACGGCCGTTTAACAATTGGTGTAAAGATGAAGGAAGTGTGCCTTTTGTGAGGGCCGTTGAATGTAGCGATGGGACTTGCATGGGCGAGAACCCTGCAATTTTACTTGTGGACTCTTTAACCTCGCTTGAGCCATCTTTGTTGTTGCAGTTGGACAATGAGTACTTCAACACCCAGTCTGCCTGCAAGCTATCAACTTGGGAGAGGTCACTGCGGCACAATCAGGCCATGCGCCTGACAAGCTTCACAAGGACGGCATACGACCGGATGATGAACATTGTGAACGCCTCTGATCCAATCATGAAGGCGATTGTCCAGAACCTTCTGCTGACTGGTGAGCCCTGCAAGCTGATGCCGCATTTGCCCATAGGCTAGATGTCAAGTGTTGCCAAAGAAGGTTTTCGCATGCATGTGGATCATGCCTTGCTGTCCTCCAGAGACTTCATATCCAATCAGAGGTGCAGTCTTCAATACCACAGCTTATTACTTCTGTGCAAAAGTAATTTATTCAATGCGCACATGCTCCCATGCATGGCAGTGCCACCCAGCCGTGTTGGCGTATGGAATTGGCAGTATGCTCTGGCTCAATCTCAAGTGTTGATTTGCAGGGCGCTATGCAGTGCGTGGTCCTTACAGCCTCTCCAACGCCGAATACGAACTGCTCTGCGACGGCGTCATCCGCCTCGAGGGTGTGCGGGGCAATTATCATCTGGAGGTCTCCTCCCCCCTGCTGGCTGCGGCCATGCACAACGCTGCCCTTGATACCATTCAGGACGCGTTTCAGGACGCGCCACAAGTACTTGCGCCGCCGACAGAGCCCACCGCTCGGTAATTCTGCCATTCCGGTTACACGCATGCTTCATCCTGCATGTAGCCTATATAAACCTTGTGGTTGCAGTCAAAGACCATTACATAATATATATCCCTCGCCTGCCTTGACCCTTCAAGCAGGGCTGAAATGCCGCATAGCAATGGAAGTGCTCATAATCTCATGGCAACATTTGTGAGCAGGGAACTAGGGCAGTACCTTCTAGAGAATGGCTTGGGCCAGTTCGAGAGCAGCAGGCTGCTACAGTTGAAGGTCCGGACAGCTGATGACCAACAAGTGTTGGAGTGGGCATTGCAGCATGAGCTGAGCCGGGGCCTACACCTTGTTCTTCGCAGCGCTGTACTATCCCCATCCCCTGACTTGACGGATTTCAAGCTGGCAGTGGAGGTACGCAACACAACATACCAAGCCCCAGCAGCTACCACCACCAGCAGCAGCAGCCCAAGCATGATCGACGCGCCGGTTGACAGCCGGAGCAGCAAGAGTGCTGGCGCGATGGACTTAGCAAGCAACACTGGCTTGCCAACTGTGGCGCTGGGCAGCAGCGCTAGCGACAATCCGGGTGCAACAGAGGCTGACAAGCGCAGGCGGCTGTATTTGTATGTTGGCAATGGTCGATACAGCACCGGCTATGAGCTCAGCTCGGCAGCCTCAGCTGCGGCTCTGAAGGATCATGTACAGCGCAACGTGAAATATCGAGACCAACACAGCTGCCGGGTGTTTGCTGTGAACCTGCAGCGCCCCAAGCGGCCACGCAGCTGCCCCCCAAAGGATGCTTCGCCGCCCTCGGAAGGCGGCCAGGCGCAGACTCTGGCAGAGCTGAAGGAGGCAATGGAGAACTTTGCGTCCTGGCCAAAAGAGCGCCCCGACAAGGTATGCAATGTTGTTCATGCGACCTGCTTCCCTAATGCCAAAAATACCAGCCATGTGCACCTCGTTCATTACTGTACAGATGCCCAGGCCTGACTTGTGGGAGTCATCACATGGCCTTGTCTTCTTGGCTGCTTCTATCTGCATCTAAGGCTGTCTGACTTTCTGCAGCCTGCATTGAAGACATAATGCCATTCAGCAAGGCTTGCGACCGGGTAGACTACTAGAGGTATGTGGTGCTCAACAGGTGGTCTTTGTCAATGTGCTGCTTGAGCTGGAGCTAGGGCGCATTCTGCTGCAGTACGTGGACGAGCCAGATGTGGTGAAGGTCATCAAGCTCAGCGAGCATCAGGGCGGAGTTCATGTCACACGGCCTCCGGTGCAGTCTACTGCGCGCCTGTCACAGCCCAGGGCGGCAATGCGTGCACATGGGCACATTGCCCATCCAGCTCGTGGGGCTCGGCAGCAGCGCTTGTGGCGGCCATCAGGGGCTGGCAATCACGCACTCTGTGCATACCATGCCTTGCCGCTGCATCATGCGGCCGTGCTGGCGTCTTGATGCGGCAGACATGGGTGTGACTCAAAGCAGTTTGGCTTCTGGAGACTGCTTGCATTGAGGGTGACTCGACCAAAATGGCATGACATAATGTTGCAAGGGCTGTTACCAGATGTTGCCTTCTGTGCTCAAGCATTACGATGTTATGGCAATCTGATCATCCAGTGCAGAAGGATATGCATTCCACTTGCATGTTTGCTTGTGCTTTGCAATGACATGGCAGCCAGCTCACCGCTGTGTTGCTGTGTTGCTTGGGGGAAGTACATTTTAGGGAATGGGCTTTCCCACTGGCCACAAGGCTTTCGTCGAACGAGTCTCATTCAATGAGATGATTAAGCATTACCTTCGAGAGAGTTTACCTGTCTGTGGAGTGGTCGGTGATCCTGCAGGAGGCGATTGTCCCGCTTTGCTCCTCTTTGCTGGATTGTCATTCGAGTATGATCGACTCTTGTGAGCACCAGCCTGTCAGAGATCCCACGTCTTGATAGGGCAGAGCTCTCGCATTTCTTACTGCTGTGGGCATTGCCAGGAGTTGCTGCTGTACAGGTAAGGATGCTGGCCCTTCTTGGTGCCTGGGTGACTCCTTGTTGTTGATTGGCAGCGTACACGAAAGGATTTGCAGCACCCGAAAAGTCAGCCTTGCATCATTTGTATTTCTCCCATGTGGCCAGACGATTTTCTTTGCAAGATTGCCCTTCCTCTGTGACTCAGGCTTGTGCCCTCTTCTAGCTGCCTCTCACGGTTGCCAGGCAGCTTTGTCTGAGCATACAGTCGAGCTTTCTAGCTTTCAATGGACGACCTGCTGCTTGTGCAGGATGAATTTTGTGTCCAGGAGGCTAAAGCAGCTTGATGAAGTCGATGCTACTCTGACTGCCGAAGTCCAGGGGGCCTGGAGCGACTACAAGAGCTCCACTGACGATCGACAGGCCTTCTTAAGGCGATGGGAGAAGCTGGCGGACGTACAGAAGGAAGTGCTCGCGGAGAAGAAGATGCTGATATCTATGACGTCAGACCCAGGTCCGCATCCTCGTCTGGAAGTTGACAAAAGCTGGGTCAGCTCCCAAAGCCCAGAATCGAATCCACAACACATGCAGCAAATAGGCTTTGCATCTTGCAAAATTAGCTGCAAGAAGGCTGTACCAGCAGATGGCTGCTGGAGCTGCTGGCCTGGCTAGTGACTTCAACTGGCAGCAGCACCAGCTGAGCTCACCTTGATCTGTGCCGCTTTGGGTGTGGGTGTCGTTTACGGTCGTGAGTTGCAGCCTGCTTGTCTTATGCAAGATTGTAATGTGTCTCAGTAATAGTGGATCAGTGCCAGAAGTGCGAGTTCACAGGACGTCAGCTCAGCGCAGCTTGAGCGTTGCCGCTTTTGGCTGTAGCATGGTGATGTATTGATTACAGCTAGCAGGCTTAAGTAGCCGAGTGTGCAACTTTAGTGCATCTGTGCTGCTATGGCTGTTCTAATTGTTGCAGCCTCCAGGCGTTTGTGGGTGCTCAGCAATGTTCAGGCCAGGGCACAAGGTCTTGGCGGTGAGGCATTTCTAAGCTGGTATGTTGCCTTGTTATGATGCAGGTCAAGACAAGGAAGAGTATAATACAAGCGCCCCCTGTTACTCCCGCACCCTGGCTGAGCGATTTAATGCACGGGCGCCATATGAGCAGTATGGGATCTACATTTCAAGTGCCGCTGTGCTTGGCACAACGATGTACAAGACTTGGGATGGTTTGCGCGCTCTGCGGCGGGCCAAGGAGCTAGGCATGGCAGCCTTCCTCAAAGCCCAGAAGGCGCCACCCGAGGAGGTGCTGGACCACCTGGCTTTGGCGGATGCCACGGAGCTGCACTTGCGCAAGGCGGAAATGTTCATACGCCGACACCAGAACCATGCCAGAGTTAGCTTTGCTGCTGCAATTGCTTTGCCTTTGTTATGGGCTGCTTACTTGCAATACCGCAGCCTTGGCTCATCCACCCAGCAGCCGCGCGAGTCAACCCGAAAAACCTGACTGTGTTTGCAATCAACGAATTTACAAAGCAACTTGCAGGGTTGCAGCAGTGACAATAGGTGGCGATAACCCGCAATGATGGTCGGTGTTCGCACATTTTCGACAAGGTTGATATTGATTTGAAATTGATGCCATGTGCAGTCACTGGTATGTTGGCACGGTGCCCTGTGTACAGGATATTCACCTCCGACGGGGATACGGCCGCTGGCGTGGCAAAGCCACGTTGGCGGCCATATGTGCGCGTGGGTTGTGAATATGTAATTGTAGCGCGTAGGGCGGCGTTGGCGGAATTGTGTTTCTGGCTGCGCGAGAATCTTGCTCAAAACAAACGCGAGTGGGCGGGGCGAGTGTTGCGGATGCGAGGGAGAGGCTGATGATGGCTTTAGGAGGCTGCTGAGGACGGGTGTCGTTACTTAGAAGGAGGAAGGCTTCACGGATGGCCGCATCGTGACTTTGCGTGTTTTGAGAAAGTGTGATGAGACGTGAACCCGGCGCCCGCATTTGTGCGCATACTTGTCTTGTGAACAAAGCGCCTCATATGAACACATTTGTGGGCTCTATATCGCCCCAGCGGGATACTTGTGTTCCATACCCTACTTTGCGCGATTGATGCGAACAAAAACCCGAATACAACGCAATTTGCTTCGGCGTCTTCGCCATGCTCTTCACTGTTGCCACGCGCCTCTATTGATTGTCATTGCTGTTTGTTTGTTTCGAATGTATGGCTGTGGGCCTGAGTTATTATTATTATTACACGCCTATCCAAGCCACAGTTGGCTTAGGTGCGTCGCAG
>JADEYI010000360.1_pt1 | contig 68788 bp, 93 predicted proteins | sample 8542331 | NCBI WGS metagenome assembly JADEYI01 (sample SAMN16510988, study PRJNA670497) | mine drainage metagenome | isolation source: biofilm near Copperflume 1 | place: Germany: Marsberg coppermine Kilianstollen | collected 2018-02 | reverse complement strand
CAGAGTTTGTTGACGAGGACGGTCTGCATGTGAAGATAGCGGTGTGGCGCGGCCGAGATATGGCGGCTGCAGGCATGCCATCAGACAAGGAGGGCCAGGCTGCGTGTGCTGGCCAGGAGAGTGGGAGGAAGCCAAGGCGGCTGACGGCGGTGTGGAGGCCCACAGCAGTGGTAACAGGCCAGCTCAGGCTCCACCCGCTGCAGGTTGTGGAGCATGCCCAGCAGCCACAGCTGTGGATGGGGGCGGCTGTCCAGGTATAACAGGCCCAAAAGTCTTGACTTATGACACCGGGAGTGAGGACAAGCCTGTGGCGCAAGAACAGTTGTCCATTCCCAGCCTGCGCCGCCAGCCTGTCGGGAAGGGACAGCCAAGGCGGACTTGTGAGCAGCTGCCAGAGCCAGCTGTTGGCCCATCTGCAAGCGTGGCTGTGAATGGAGGGAAAGGCGATGGCAGCTGCACTGCTCTGTGATTTTAAGGAGTTGGGGCAAAATCAGGACGAAGGGAAGGATCGACATGATAGAGAACATTTATGATTGAGCCTGGCGTCTGTTGGCTGTGCGTTGCCTTGCAACGCAGCCATGCCTCCCACGCTTGCGCAGCAGTAGCAATCTCATCATCATCAGTGAGGCAGACTCCAGCGTGCGCGCACGCGCGCGCAGCTACGCCTTGTAGGAAGCCCTGCAGCAGTGCCGCGATCAGAGACCCCCCGCAAGCCTAACCCATGACTTAGATAGGTCAGCGGCTCCTTTGGGGGTTATCGATGTCTCAACCAAAGGGTATACAATAGATCGCAGCTCTGAGTCTGCTTGGAGCTTGCAGCTAGACTTCAGGAGACTGCACCATTTTTCGAGCGTAGGTGCTCCCCTGATGCCTTCAACTGAGCTGGCCCATGAGACACAGTTTGGTCTCACAGAGAAGTATGAGCGCTCAGGTACAGCATCAAGCTGGCATCTGCAAGAATTAGGATGTCGTCTTTGTAAGCAAATTGAGCTTTCACACCTGAAGTGGTCTTGTGCTTCTTCCTCTTACAAAACTTGGATGGTCAGGATTGTACCTAAATTGCTGTAAGATGATCATAAGGACAAAATACTTTCAGCTTGTTTCATGCAGTCAGTTGCAATGCACACAACACCGTGATGGCAGCAGCTGCTGCACCCCATGAGGCACTCTCAAAGCGTTCACTATAGCTCAGCATTCTCTCACTCACACTGACCAACAGAGTCTGCAATGACAGCAGCATGCAAGATCGTGACTCGTTTTTGCAACACAGCAACTTCAAAGAACCCCATTTGATGCACATGTCTCATGGATCGGCAGTTTATGCAGCCTCCTCGAAGATCAGCTAGCACATCCCCTTCTCGCCCTCAGAATCGTCCTTCATGAACTTCCAGGAGATTGCAAAAGTCTCAGTGGCCAGCAGCCGTTTCATGGTGCCAATCTGCAGCCTGCACCACAAAAAGAACATACACATGCGTTAGCATGCGGCTTCACGTATATCACAATCCATTTGGCGTATGTGTACCTGACAAAGCAGCCCTTCTCGCTGCTGGGGAAAGAAGCAAATGGAACAATCCTCAAACATTCTGGGCCACTTTCCTGTCCGTTTCTCTTATAGAGTACTGCTGATGTAGTGTGAGCCACCATGTGTGCTGACACACACAATGACAAAGCTGATGCTTTGAACCAGGCAGTGGTGCTGCACTCATCCGAAAGTGTACATCACAAGGCGTGCTGCACCCTTACTGTATTTGCAGCGCCACCGCGGGCTTCTTTTGCTCTGTTCGAAGCTTGTGGAAATTCCTGCTCAAGTCCGGCTGCCAGAGGGTCATCAGGGGATGTCAGATGCATGTCAACCCTGTGGAAGCGGAAAGAGGAGTCTTTGTTCTCACTTGCAGGGGATGACCGCCTCGATGGCAGCGGCCTTGGCCATGCAGCAGGTCTTGCACTCCAGCTCGCGATCAAAGTTCTTGATGGCGTGCTTGTCCTCCTCCACCGCCTTCAGGTGGGACACCATGTCGGACAGACACCGCATTTTCGCCCCCTGCTTGCACACCAGATCCCACAGGCATCAGCTGCCCCACTCTCTCATGCACATGCATGCACTCTTGATGAACATGCATGCGGGCTGACGGTCATGCAGGAGCCTTCGAATGCATGCCACTAAGTAGCGCCTCGGGGTCAGCCATCCTTAGAGCAAGCCCACGTCAAGGACACAACTTACAGCTCTGATCCTGAGACCACTAATACCTACGTGCATGTGTCCTGATTTTTTTTCAGGAAGAAATTTTGTGATGTGTGTCATCATTTAAGGCACTGTGAAGCTCACTATATTTTGCAGCATGGTGGGATTGACACTTTCTGTCATTTGATGATGTCCTGACACAGTAACTAGCTGATATTTGACAGACATGCAACCAAGCAATGGCCTGGCACGGCAATGAGCTGACATATGACAGATATGTAGCCTCAAAGAGAGTGGCAGAACTGTATTGATGCGCACCACTTCCTCGAGAGCACACTTGAAGAACATGGCGGAGTGCGCATCGTTCTCCTTCATCGCGGCCTTGTAGGCCTCGTGCGTGTTGTTGTAAAACACCTTGGCCAGCGCCAGAGTCTTCTCAAACGCGAGCTTGACATCAGACTCGCCTGCAGCACAAGTGCACCACCTCGGTCAAAATATAGACAAAGACACTTTTCCTGTCAGAGGCAAAGGGGTAGGATTGTGGCAGCCTTCAAAAGGCTGCCACAATCTTACCCCTTGTTGGACTTGCCAGATCCAAGCAAGACCCAATCAACTGTGGGCACGGTGCTCAACATTTATAGCGCCCCCCGCCAGCTGGGGTCAATTATTTTACACGCCCTTCAAGTGCTGGTCAATGCATGCAGCATGATCAATGTTATAGTTGCATCCTGATTCTGCCAGAGGCAGGGTGCGTCTGCAGACAAGCATGCAAGTTATTGCGCCCACATGTCCTACCCCGTGCCACATAATCACCCCAAAACCAGACTTAGCCAGAGACAACGATTGAGAGAAAGATAGAGAAGGAGCGTACACATTCCAGTACCCTGCGTGCTGGCCAGACGGCCCACATCCTCTCAACCAGTGCCGGCACGGATCTGCTCTGCTGGAGATGTGATATCGAAGACTCGTCATGTGGAAAGTTCTGTAATGGGAGGGATGCAGACCTTTCTTGCTCCACTCATCCTCGGAGGGCGGGGCAGCGATCTTGCCAAACTTGACATTGCCGCCGCGCTTGTTCAGGAAGTCCACAGCTTGCCATGCGTCGGCGCGGTCAATCACTGCCAGCACCTGCATGCATAAGCAGGGCCTTCTTCAAGGCAACGCTTCCACCACCTTTCTGCTTGACAACATCAATATTAGCGGTATCATTATGATTGCTTTTCCTGCCAGAGGCAAGGTGCATCTTCAGACAAGCTGCAGAACAAGGCTTACAAAATACAATCCCTTAATGGATTTCCAGCCGGGGCCATGGGCAGCATATGGATAGCACAGCACATAGAGCATTCAAGAGAAAAGATTGCTGTCCTGCTGAGTTTCGAGGCACGCATTCTCATGCATGCTACATCTCTGGAACTTTGCCAGGAATGATCAGACTGTCAGAAAAGTGGGGGCGGTGGCTTCTGCAGGTCACCTTGAAGAAGTGTGCGACGCCGCAAAGGCCCACGTTGTCGCGGCCAAAGAAGGCAGCAGCGCTGTCAAAGATGAGGGCAGAATGGTACTTGAACCTGTGCATCAGCATGGAAAAATGTTCTCCAAATTACAGCTGGAGATGCCATTTTGCAGAGCGCATGCATGCCTCAGTCAATGACTGGGTTTCTCTCAAGCTACTGGAGATCAGGATCAAGGGCAGAAGCATGAGTAGAGCAATGGTATGCACAGGCAAAACTCACCCGATGCCCTCATTGATCTCGTTGACCACTTTGTCGCTGAGGTAGGGTGAGCGGGCGATGGGAGTCTTGGGGTTCCCAATCTCCGCCTTCTCAATTTTCTCCATCTCCTTCTTGACCTGCAGCATCGGCCCAGCAGCTTTGCTAATGGACACATGTGTGCTGTTGCATGCAGCCTATTTGTGACTGCAATCTCATCGTCAGGTTGAGTGCGTCTCTTGGACGAGCATCCAAAAAGCCGATTGCTTCATTTGCTCAACCTGGGCTTTCCCCTACCTCGTCCTCAAATGGAAAGTCCTTCATGCTGGCTTGAGATTGTCCCTCAGCTGGCGCGTCGTGCGGGCGTCGGACCCAATGTATACTGTGACGTAGAATTAACAAGCTTATGTTTCGCATCAGCTCGTTCAGAGACAACAAGAATCTTTCTCTCACAAAGAGGAGCAGCTTGCAAGTTAAGCGTGCTGGAGATGAATGCAAGGTTGTCACGGGCAGTGCTCACCTTATTCCAGCCAGGATTGTTCAAGCTGTTGTCTTCGTCAGCAAACGAATAAAAGTCTGCAATTTATTTTGGATTCTATGGTCGTGAGAATTGCAATTCCGTGCGAGTAAGCGTGAAAAAGCCGGGATCTTCTCAGATCGCCTTGATGACAAAGCATGCCAGTGTGTGGGTCCAAATTTGGACAGCAGTCATCAATCGAGATGCATGCTCCAGGAGTGTTCTAGCATAGTGTCGCAGCTAGCGACATGAATGTATCAGCAGGAGGCATGGGCAGATCGAACGAGCGTTGATCATGCAGATATATATGCAATGGTGTAACTGTGGGCGTAATAGTGGTCTGTGCGTAGCCCTAGGGGTCTGCACGAAAAATGCTTGATGAAGCGTACTGAGTAGAGCTACTAGTCTGCTGATCAGGTAACAAGGGTTGTGCCAGCCAGCATTTTTCAAGCCAAGAATATTCAACGCCGCACAAGTCATTAGCAAACAATTCTAGTAAACTGTTGCGCAGAGCGCTTCACACACATGCATGCAAGGCAATGCACTCATTCCGGATTCTCTCGTCTCACAGCGCAAATATCTGCATGGGTCTAATCTACGTCAGCACATGCATGGTTCAACAAGGAGCAACCTTCATGTTCAACAGCAGCATGCAATGCAGGGGCCTGACACAACATGTCCTATATATAATGCAGTCAACGCTAAAGATCTCCTTTTGCTCTTCCCAGCATCTCAGTCGTCCTTCATGAACTTCCAGGAGAGTGCAAAGGTCTCAGTGGCCAGCTTGCGCTTCATGGTGCCAATCTGCAGCCTGCAGCAGACACAAGGAAAAAGTCATGCATGCTGATACACTGCATATTTATCAGCCTGCAGCCTGCGGCACCCAACAGGAAAAGATCATGCATGCTAATACACCGGAAATCATCTGCATGCAGCCTGCGGCTCCCAAAGGAAAAGGTCATGCATGCTGATGTTCTTGCAGCAGCTCATCCATCTCAGAAACCCCTTTCCTAAAGCCCAGCAAGCTTGCTGCCCGCTCTTCATCAACGAACTCAAATGCAATCAGAACTCAAGACAACTGTGGTTTTCTACACCCTCCTACACACTGATGTTCCTGGCGCAGCTGGATTCAATGGCGGGACATTTGAGCAGATGGTAAGCTTTTGTGCTTTGAGAGATGGACTCACTTGCAGGGGACCACAGCCTCAACGCCGGCAGCCTTGGCGAAGCAGCAGTTCTTGCACTCGAGCTCGCGGTCAAAGTTTTTGATGGCATGCTTGTCCCCCTTGACTGCCTTCAGGTGGGTCACAAACCATGCCAGCTCGCGCATCTTCTCCCCCTGCGGATCACACACACACCCGCTTGCCAGAGAAAAATGGGCACATGTAGTGACATTGCGGATCATCTTCCTGGGTTTGAGGTAAAGGTGCAACATGACAGCTGTAGCTGCTGCTGATGCAAGCGTCGGTGAGATTCTGGCCATGCATTGCAAAAGCCTATACTTGCCCACGTCACCAAGGGCATGCACGCAAAAGCAAGACATCATGCATGTCAAGAATGCACCTTCTAATGCAGGATGCACGACATGCATGACGTGGGCAGGCAGAGCAATCTTCACATGCTCTCCACCATGCAACTCTGAAACGCAGGTTGACCGCATGTAAAGGATCAAAGATGCATTGGCAACGAGCTGCGTGACTCTTCTGCTGCATATGCATGTCATCAATGGTGGCCTGCTTTATTTACAGAGCAGCAAAGGGCCCATATCTAGTTCTTGAGGACTGAGAAACAGATGAAAGAATAACAAGAAAATAAGAACAGGGGCCGCACCGACTCGAAGATGCAGCACTCGAGGAATGTGACGGTGTGGGCATCGTTCTGCTTGACTGCCTGGCCGTACAGCTTGTGCGCGCAGTTGTAGCCCACCTTGGTTAGCGCCAGGTACTTCACAAACGCCTTGCACACGTCCGATCCCTCTGCAGACACAACAGAATTGCCCAATCACGCCTCACTCCACTGAATGGGAGAAAAAATTGCTTGCATGCACAGGGACATGCTGTTGGCACCAGCATTCGGTGCGTATTGACCCTGGCAGCATATTGTTACCCCTGCTGGCTGGATCGGCTGACACAAACCTCTGAGCAGGTCCTTCAAAAGATTAAGGGACATGTATGTCCTCACAATACAGGGTGAATCAGGAGCCCAGCATAGGAAGGCGAATTATCATGCTGACAATGATGCATGCTGCAAAGGTCATTTAGCAATTCTCTGCCCTTTAGCAAGCAGATGACTTCCAGGTGCGGTCACCAGTATTGAAAGAGAGTCATTTTGGCTGCAGGACAAGATTGGCATTCTGCGCACCCTTGGTGTGCCACTTGTCCTCGCTGGGAGGCTCAGCAGTGGGGCCGAACTTGACATTGCCGCCGCGCTTGTTCAGGAACTCGATGGCCACAAATGCGTCCGCGCGCTCGGCCACAGCAGCAATCTGCAGCATGCGCACATCTGTGAGAGACTGATCTTTGGGGTCTTGAATGTCTTGTACGTAAGTTCACAGGCCCATTGACAGGCAGGAAACCTGGTCATCACTATGATGGTTATCATGATCTCAGCAGGGAAAATTTAGCACTGCAAGCTGCAGGCTTTGAGGAGTTGGCAGACAAGGAAGAAGGAGTCGTGCACGGAAGTGTAAGGCCTGATTATCACGATGATGACTGGAATCATCAACAACAAAGAATCAGCATTGCAAGGTGCTGTCTTTAGAAGCTGGCAGATAGGAAAGGAGCAGCGATGCGCTGAATGAAGGTACGTGCAAACCTTGAAGAAGTGTGCGACGCCACAGAGGCCCACATTGTCACGGCCGAAGAAAGCAGCAGCGCTGTCAAGGATGAGGGCAACATCGTACTTGTACCTGCAAGGTACCAGCACCTTCCAGCTCAGTAAATCATGAAGCATGTTTGCCTTGCTACTCCGCCCAATCTCTAGAGGAGCACCAAAGAAAGTGGGCTCCACACTGTGATGGCCTCCGGCCATCGGCCGGCCCAAATCCCAAGTCCAGCTACATGCTGGAGCCCTTCAAACAAGAGCAAACTCAAAAATAGAGGGAAGAGCAGAGACCAAAAATTTTCATAATCAAGCGCCTGTGTGTTGAGTACTGTAGTTGATGGTATTCCACTGAAGGCAAATGAGCAGAAGAGCGCTGGGGAGGGGCATACTTGATGCCTTCGTTGATCTTGTCAACGACCTCATCAGAAAGGTAGGGAGTATTGTTAAGGGGCGTCTTGGGGTTGCCAATCTCAGCCTTTTCAAGATTGTCCAACTCCTTCTTGACCTGCAGCATCGCAACACAACCATGAAGGGCTCCAGTGGGCTTGTTCTGTTATGCATGAATAGTGCAACGGAAGCGTGCAGCGTACAAAAGACGGGCTTTTGCTTCAAATTTGCGCACTATAAAATCAAAACACATCAAAAGTATGCATCTTGTTAAAGGTATACCTCTTCGGCCCACGGGAAGTCCTTTGAGCCTCCGGCTTGGGCCATGATGTCGCGCAGGTACGAAAAAATCCTTGTAAGCCTGCGAATCACGAAATACATCCCGTTGCTACATTTATAAAAATTTTAATTGGCTCATAACATCGGCAAAACATGTCGTGCATCACAAAATCCAGCAACTCGATGTACCCGATCCGTCATCCCTCGAGGGATCGAGAAAAAACCATGCGATTGCTGCTTTTAAATTCAATCGCATGCTTGCCTTAGAAATAAATGTACTTCTTTTCTGACATCGAGCGTGCAAAGAGTCTAAATATATACATAGGTGCCAAAAATGTCTGTTCATCAAGCGCTGAGAATGCCAGGACGGTGAAATAGCTGGGTTGCGTCTTGCTTGCCTTCGGTGGCGAGTGTTGATCTTGAAGATGGACTTCGACAAGAGCCGTTGGAATCTATTGGCGGAAGTGGTCTAGCACAACGTAAATGTCCAGCCGGAGATTGATCCCTTGGATTCGGGCAGGCCATGAGCAATAGCGTTGCCAAAAATAGCATGCATGCCAAATATCGGATAGGACAATTTTTCACATCCTTTTCTTGCCTTCACTGATTTTAAGTCTGCCAATCAAAGCTGGCATGGCCTGTTGGGGATTCTGCCTGGGACACAGGTGAAGAGTTCAAAGAAAGTTGAGATTAAACGCTGCTTTACAATTGTTTCTGACGGGATCTATCTCATTGACTGTCTTCAAGGCATTCTTACATTGAGATCATTCCCTTTCTTTGGCACTCAGTCCCACGTGCAGGAAATTTGCAGATTCATCTTAACAACAGCAACTGGCAACTCACTCTCACAGCTCACAATGCTTTTGAACTCTCATGACGACTACTTAATCCTGCAAATCGAGACTCTACATCAACAGCAAGTGTCCCAATCCAGACTTCAGCGTGCTTTTGATGAATGCCTGCTAGAGGCTAACAATGCAAGATGCAACAACACAGGACTACTGCGCATTTGTTAATGTCACAACGAGGCCGCTGCATCTCAGATGACCTTCTTCTTGCCAGTCAGATCCTCCTCCACCATGAACTTCCAGGATATGGCAAATGCCTCGGTGCACTCCAGGCGCTTCAGGTAGCCAATCTGCAGCCTGCAAAGCACACCGCAGGTCCAAAATTCACCCCCTGCTCTGATGAAATTTGACACACTGCACTCTTGAGCTCAGAGTGTAAGTAAATAGACATGGTTGCACTGCATGACAAAATTGCGATTCTCAGAGTGCTCAAAGTGCAATTCAATGGACATGGAAGCAGAGCATGCATGGGCTGGATGATCTCATGCACTCCAGGGGATCAAGGAAGCAATACGGTCGCTGCTGAGGTCGCTGATGAACACCAATGCTCATGACAGAAATGGAAAGAGGAGCATGCATGACTGCAGGGAGAAGGCATGCTTACTTGCAGGGGATGACTGCCTCGATGCCGGCAGCAATGGCCAGGGCGCAATTCTTGCACTCCAGCTCGCGGATAAAGTTCTTGATGGCGTGCTTGTCCTTCTCCACCGCCTTCAGGTGGGACACCATGTCGGACAGACACCGCATCTTCCCAGACTGCACAGACACCCCACTGCATTAGCCGTTCAGCCTCATGGACATGCATGCCCTCATACATGCATGCATCAGTGCGCTATGAGATCCTCATGCAGCAGCCTCTTACATCATGTACATGCACATTCTCTCCCACCATCCAACTCTGACGCTGCAACTATCGACGGCATGTGAAAGATCACTCGAGCATTGCCATGTCTGTGGTGGCATGAGCGGAGTATCCTTTGCTCCATGTGCATGTCAGCACAGACAGCCTACTCATATGTGAGCAGCAAGCAAAGGCCACCGTTTGTTGGCATGAGCAGAGCATCTTTTGCATCATGTGCATGCCAGCAGTAATCGCCTTTTCAAGGATTTATCATGCAATAAGGAGCAGCAGGAGGACTGCACCGCTTCGCCGATGCAGCACTCCAGGAAGGCGACTGTGTGGGCGTCCCCCTTCTTCTGGGCCTCGCCGTACAGCTTGTGCGCGCAGTTGTAGCCCACCTTGGACAGCGCCAGAGCCTTGCAAAATGCCTTGCACACGTCCGACTCATCTGCGCGCGCACCAGCACCCCAGCATCAGCGATCAGGGCCAACGACTACACTCGGTGTGCAGACATCATTCTAATTAATCAGCCCGCATACCAAGTGCTCGAGCTTCCAAGAAAGTCACCCTGACAATTGAGGCTGCATGTCTTCATGTGAGGAGCTTGCTCAGCTCAATAAGCCAATGGTCAGGGCTTGCATGCAAAGCAGTCATGCATGACGACACGTCAGCTTTATTTTTGTGCGTGTCGCCCAAGACACATGGAGGGCAGGCAGGGATGGGAAGGCACCTTTGCTGTGCCAATCACTCTCGCTGGGAGGCTCGGCGATGGAGCAGAACTTGACGTTGGCGCCGCGCTTGTTCAGGAACTCAATTGCCTTCATTGCATTTGCGCGCTCGCCCACACCAATGATCTGCCGACCACAACTGATCTGTCAAACTTACCACTGAACAAACCATTTCAAAGTAGTAGGCATGTGGCATGCATATTCATGCCGCTGATCTCAGGGCATAAACACGGCAGCGTGCCATTGCGGTTGCACATGCATGTGTGGTAGGGCAGAAGCATATGCTTTGCTGACACCCAACTTCTCTGCAGACAAATGTGTGCTCCGTCAAATGCCCTTCCAGGCAGTTGAAGAGGAAGGCATACCTTGAAGAAGTGTGCAACGCCACAGAGGCCCACATTGTCACGGCCAAAGAATGCAGCAGCGCTGTCGAAGATCATGGCAGCGCTGTACTTGTACCTGCATCATGATCAGAAATGTTTGCTTCCACTTCTTCAGCTTCTTAACAAGCATTGCAGAGTAGACATGCATGGCACATGTGGCAAGTGTCTGTGGGCAGGTCTGGGGGGTGACTCACGCAATGCCCTCATTGATTTTCTCCACGATCTCGTCACTCAGGTAGGGAGTCTTGTTGAGGGGCGTCTTGGGGTTGCCAATCTCTGCCTTCTCCAGCTCCTCCATCTCCTTCTTGACCTACGATGGAAGTGATGGATAATATCATGAAGTGTACCTCACCATGAATACAATCAGGAGGTGTTTCTTAAAAGAGCATATCAATACAAAATTTGAATAAGTAAGTGGTGAGGAGAAAGGCGCTGATATCACCTCATCGGCCCAGGGGAAGTCCTTCGATCCTCCGGCTTGAGCCATGATCCCGCGTAGCAACGATGGAAGTATCCTGATACCCTGCAGATCAGCCATCCGCAAGTGAATTTCACTGAAACCAGCATGTTAAAATCATCTCCGCGCCGTGGACAAGACGAGGATCCCATCGATGCATCTCATCATGCAAGCGAACCCCTGACAGACACCCTCGACCGAACTACTCACGATATTGCTCCTGAACAGGACTGGTCGACACTGCCATTTTTAGATAGAAGAACAAGGAGCATTGCAAGGCTTGCTACAGGCATTGCAACAAAAGCGATACACCTTCGCGATCGGCTGAAAAGGCATGACCCATCAAAAGTAATTCGGGGGGTGCAGCTTACCTTGTTGGCAACTGTCAGTCTACGCGATGGCGATGCAGGCGCGGTGCTAGCAGGATGTGTCGAGGTGCGGTAAAGGATAGCTTTTGCGACAAAAGTGGCCAGACTGCTGAATCTCGCCTCTTGGATCTGGGCAGGCTATAATAACCACGTTGCCAAAAATAGCATGCATGTCTTGTGGGCTCCTATGCATGGAAGTGCATCATTAGAAGTACCCTGTGAAGACTCTGATTTACAACAAAATGCCATGGGCACACTTGCTCCTGACCAAGCAATTATTATTATTATTATTATTACACGCTTTTCCTGCCAAGAGGCAAGGTACGTCCTGCAGACAAGCTGCAGTTAAAACCAAGCAATTGCAAATGCGCAATTGCGATAGTGGCATTTACGCCGATCAACCTTAAGGCAAGCTTGAAATAATGAAAAGGCATGCAATTCGGACGCATGCAAAAAACTTGAGACAGAGCTGGCATCTGTGATTTGACAAGCATTGCACACCAGTACTATTAGTCCCCATACTAAAAACTTTGGAGGGAGGCAACGCCATCGAGGTGGGTGTGAGGAACCCTAATCCAAACCCTGCAAAACGGCTGTGCTAAACGGCTCCTTTCAAAGGAAATATACGCGGAACACAGGTGATCTAAGAGCACGGAGAAGAAAGTAGAATGATAGATGTTGCTGAGTAAATGTGGAAGGCGACGCCTTGCTCAGTTTGACAAGTACTTTAGTGTGCTTCATCTAGAGGGTTCGAGGAGCTTGAGATCTTGACGCAGAGATAGACATTCAAAAGAGAAGCAAAGAAGCGGTGACTCCTTTCTTTAGCTTTGCCCGAGATGGCGATGGGCATGATGGTAAGGCTTAATCTTGTCCAATCACACTTGCATCAACTCAGACACTGCTAGAATATTGATGTGTGCCGACAGCATGTAACTTGGAATATTCACACTGCGTAAACTTTGCATCCTGACAGTGAAAGGCTTCTGGGAAGGCTGGATCTTTGTCCCTGGCCGATAGATCATAGCCATCACCTCAAGGACAGCTGCTTCGTGCAATTGCATATTATCGAAGCTGTTTGTTTTTAAGATTCTATTCTACAATGATTTTTGAAGAGATCATAGTCTTGTTCAATTGTCAGGAAGCTTAATGCGAGAACCTGTCTGGTTGTGCAGCAACCCCAGATCATCTTGCTGAGGGAAGGGACAGACACCAGCCAAGGCACAGCGCAGCTCATCAGTAACATCAATGCCTGCATGGCAGTCACTGACACTGTCAGAACAACCCTTGGGCCTAGGGGCATGGACAAACTTGTGCATGATGACAGAGTGAGTCGCGCTTTGTTTGCTCCTGTCAACATTCTTTCATGAATCGATATATTCTTTGATGAGCTCGGCCAGTAGCTCTTCTGACGTTTGCTGGATATTCTCAGGGAACCGTGACAATCTCCAATGATGGTGCAACTATTATGAAGCTCTTGGATATCGTGCACCCAGCAGCAAAGGTCCTGGCAGATATCTCCATGTCACAGGATGCAGAGGTGCGCTGGATACTGGCAGCAATGCCTGTAGTTGTCTCTTGAAGATCCAGAGAGGATTCGCTTCACCATTGCGTCGCATTGGCATTTTAAAGGGTGCCCATGCAGCTGCACATGGCAAAACATTGAAAAGTCTGCTGGTGTCAGGTTGGGGATGGGACAACGACAGTGGTTATACTGGCAGGGGAGCTGTTGAAGGAGTGCAAGGCATTTGTAGAGGAGGGGGTGCATCCGCGGGTGAGCACTTCTCTTGGGCTAAAACTTGCATGTGACCTGCTATGCCACATTTAAAGGGGCCGTACATGTGCCCTGCTGGCTGCCTCCTACCAGACTCTTGAGGCCATGAATTTTCTACTTTGTGAGGGCCCCAAGTAGCTGATGCATAGATATGGCTAATCAGTAGCATGCATGCATATGCAGGCGATCATCAAGGCATTCAGGTCGGCGGCGAATCTGGCGGTGCAGCAAGTGAAGGACTCCTCCATCAGCATCGCTGGCAAGGATGAGGAGGAGAAGAGAGACATGCTGCAAAAGTGTGCCAGCACCACCCTCAACTCAAAGCTGGTAAGTCTTCTCAAACACCACTGCACTGCCATGCCATGCTACAGGACATGCATTGCTTGACATGGGCATACCACTGCACATGGGTGGTCCAAATTCTTGGCATCATGTGTATCTATAGATGATTGTATTGCATGGCATGTACTTATTCGTACAATGCACCAATGCTAGTTGTCGCACTGATGGGCTTTATTGCGGCACATGCAGGAAATGGCTTCCCTGGGAATTCGGGCGTTGATGGCGTGGCATGTGCGCGCAGGTGAGCGGCGAGAAGGAGTTTTTCGCGAAGATGGTGGTGGATGCAGTGAGCAAGCTGGACCCTGCCACGCTGGACATGTCGCTGCTGGGGGTGAAGAAGGTGCAGGGGGGCGGACTCAGGGACTCCTTCCTAGTGGACGGCGTCGCCTTCAAGAAGACCTTCTCCTATGCCGGCTTTGAGATGCAGCCCAAGGCGTACACCGACCCCAAGGTCCTCCTCCTCAACATCGAGCTGGAGCTCAAGTCCGAGAAGGAGAACGCCGAGGTGAGCGCTGGCTCGGTCATGTGCATGCATGCACACATGCACGCCTTCTTGAGCTGCAGGGCATGTCTGCCTCTGCTGTTTTGGGGCTTTGTCGCCCTTACTTAATGCCTACAGACTCTAAGTCAGTAGGGTGTCCTCAGCGTCCAAGTCACCCAGAGCAGCATGGGGATGCTATCAAGGCTGTGGGCTGCTGGTGACGGCATTTTGCACAGTATCATGATGCACTTGTGAACTGCGCAAAGCTGGGCCCCTGGCAGCCTCCAGCTTTCTATAGGCCCCATGAGCGCCGGTAGCTGGGCCCTTACAGTTGCAGGCGCATGTGAGCTTACTACACATTTCCTGATGTCATGCATGAGCAAGGCATAAAGGCAAGGACGTGTGTGTGCAGATCCGGCTGAGCGACCCGTCGCAGTACCAGTCGATAGTGGACGCGGAATGGAACATCATCTACGACAAGCTGCAGAAGTGTGCCGACTCTGGCGCCAAGGTGGTCTTGTCCAGGCTCGCCATCGGAGACCTGGGCACCCAGTTCTTTGCTGACCGCGACATCTTCTGCGCTGGCCGGGTGCGGCATGTTTGCTGCCACCCTTCTGCTGTCATTGAACGTGTCGTTTGCAAACAAAAGGAAGGGGATGTTGAGAGGAGATGGTCTTGCGGGGTCAAGAACTTACATGCACGGGTTCTGCACATCTCATGATTTGCCTGGTATCGAGAGTTTGATAAGAGCAGCTTATTGGTTGTAGGTGGCAGAAGAGGACCTGAAGCGGGTGGCCTCAGCCACCGGGGCCTCTGTGCAGACCACAGTGAACAACCTGGACACCAAGGTCCTCGGCACCTGCGAGCAGTTTGAGGAAGTCCAGGTGGGAGCATGCACCTTCTTCTCTTCCTCTGTGCCAAACCATTGTCTCTGATAGGTTGCCAGACACAACATGTGCCATGCATGCATTCTTTCCTGACATTCCTGAGTAAATTGTGGCTAGCTGGGCCTGCAATTGCATGGAGATCAATGTTCATTCCTGGTCATTTTCTCCCATCAGATGTCACCAAGCTCACGTGACAACTGCAGAGCAGGTTCATCACGGTCCATGACAGGCGGTGCTCCATGATTACAACTTCTCATATTATTTTTTGCCCTCCCAAAGCCTGCGGCATGCAGGGTTGAGTATTGAGGCTGCAAGGGGCTGGTGTGGGCAGGTGGGCGCGGAGCGGTTCAACCTCTTCATGGGGTGCCCCAAGGCGAAGACGGCGACGATGGTGCTGCGCGGCGGCAGCGACCAGTTCATCGACGAGGCCGAGCGCTCCCTGCACGACGCCATCATGATCGTGCGCCGCGCCATAAAAAACGCAGCCGTCGTCGCCGGCGGTGGCGCCATCGACATGGAGATCAGCCGGTATGTTCACACTTGCTGCGCATCCTTGCCTGTGCTTGGAGGACCTGCTTGATAAATGACATGTGAAGTAAGACATGTGTCCATGGGCTGCAGTTTGATGCATGCACATCTTTGTAGTTTCAGTCTCTCAATCAGTACAGGAATTGTGCAACCTGCAGCAATTCCTGTATGCATCTTAGCAACACAAATGATTGCTAGCCTTTGCAAGCTTCCTAGCACACTCTTGCATGTGCGAATGCCAGCGAGACAGTGCAGCAAGAGGGAATCTTGCTCTGCTACATCGGTCATATCTGCTGCTGAGTGGTAGAACCCCTTTAATTCCTGCAGGCGGCTGCGGGACCACGCGCGCACGATAGCCGGGCGGGAGCAGCTGTTCATGATCGCGTTTGCGCGCGCCCTGGAGATAATCCCGCGCCAGCTCTGCGACAACGCCGGCTTTGACGCCACCGACGTCCTCAACAAGCTCCGCCAGAAGCACGCCCTCAAGGACGGCTCCGGCAAACACTTCGGCGTGGACGTGAACACAGGTGTGCGCTCTGCCTCTTGCGCTGATGCTGCAAGGGTGCAGAACCAAGGCATTGTTGCTTGCTCTGTACCTGGATATGACACCCTCATGGGTCGGCGTGCCTCTAGCGCGTGTGGGCATCTGGCACTTCCTTGTGCGTACAACGGCTGGTAAAGCTGCCATGATGATCATGCTCAGCTGAGAGGATGGCTGTATCACTTGGCTGCAGGGGGAGTGGTGGACACGTATGGATCATTTGTGTGGGAGCCAGCCGTAGTGAAGATCAATGCCTTGACTGCCGCAGCCGAGGCAGCCTGCCTGGTGAGTTCTCATCACTTTTAACATTGCCAGACACTAAGTATAAACATTGCTCTGCCGAGCCATTGCACTGCGAATAAGCCTTCTGCATTCCCGACAAAAGGTGCAAAGCTGTGAAACGGGCCTCGTGCCTGATCTTAACACTGCGCTGCACTGCTGCAGGTGCTGTCCGTGGATGAGACAGTGAGGAACCCCCGCTCACAGCCGCCGGATGCCAGCGGTGGCGGTGCTATGGGCGGGCGGGGGAACCCAATGATGCGCGGCCGGGGGCGCGGCCGCGGCCGTGGCATGCGCCGATAGCCTACTGGACTCATGCGCAAGAACCGCTGTCTTATGCTGTGAGAAAATTTTGATGGCCAGACATGACATGTCTGCACTGACTAATGTGCATGCACGGTGGAATGTGTGCACGCATTGTCGTGTGCTGTGATTGGAATGCTAGGTGTCTGCGCTTATTTGATCGATGTTCGTTCTGCAGCTGCAAGCTGAAGTGTGTGCTGCTGAGCAGTGTTGTAAAGACAGTGACACAATATATAGCTCTTGTGACTAAGGAATGTCACAAGCGCAGCTGGTTGCATTTTGTTGCATATACATCAGCATGTATGATGTCCATACTCTGATCTGGTGTCCATGATGCATCAGCATGCTCCCAATCACGAATACGTCATCAGCTTACTCATGCTCAAGGACTTCTTTACAAGTAATTACTTATAAGGCATCTGTTTGAGTATTGACTAATGCACAATGAGAACCTTCAAAGGTCAATTAAGGCCCATAAGCACCATCGTCGATATGCCAAATTTCTGCGCATGCATGCAGTGCACAGCTGCAAAGGAATTGAGGGGTCTCCCATTCTGGAATCGTCTCGAAAGCATTCAGGATCCGCAAACGCCATACGGTAACACCCTGCAGAGAGAAGGTAGTAGCGAATTGTACAAGAGGTACATCCTGCCCTCGTTGAATGCTGGGCAGACATTATTCTGTACACATTGAAAAGGCTCATTTGTTTAGCACACCTGAACAGCACGTGTACTTCTGGACTTGAACTTGAGCAAAATTTGTTCTCTCCAGCTTGGAACAGCCATTCTCTTGAACTCCTTATCTCCTTCCATGCACTGAAACCCTCAAATACTTCCTGTGAATCTGTGAACGATTAGATCGCCTTCAAGGGATGAGCTTGGCTGCCCTGAGCTCCTTGAATTGGCGCAGGAACATCTCTGCGCTGTCCAGGTTCTGTTCTTGGAAGCCTGTGCGCCTGAGCTTGTTGACATCGCTGAACCAGTCCTTCTCTTGGCCGAATACCCAGTCCCCAAAGCCCCAGGTTGCCACATCCTTGTATGAGGCCACCTCCTTGGACAGGCCGTGCTTCTCCACAAGCTTCTGCCACACACATTCCTGCATGCACATGCCTGTGATTGTCAGCCCTGTAAATTGAAATGATCAGGATGATCCTCATCACGGCAGCAGAAAAGCACATTGCATGACGTGAACATGCAATCGCTGTGCAGATAGTATGTTGTAGGGAAGTTCCACAAGCACATCAATATCCAGGAAAGCTGTTGCAGAGTTAAAGGAAAGGCAGCGCACATGGTAGGCCATCATGGTGGTCATGCTGAACTTCTGGGGCTCTGCAAGAGGCAGCTCAAAGAAAGCCGCCAGCTTGGGCCACACCTGCTTGCACACCTTTAAATTAAACCAACCACTTTTGACATGCATGCTGTCCATATGCACCATCATTCAGCCTTGCCTGAACCTGTGAACACAGGGACCTTTTCACGCAATCTCCTGCTACATGTGTGATCCACTGGACCCTCAGGAGAGTCTGACAAGAGCAACTTATCACAAAAATGAGCATCAGGTGTGAAAAGGCAGGCCTGGCTCGGGACACCCAATGGTTTTGCGGACATGTGGAGCCAAGCATAGAGGAAGCTGAGCGGTGAAGGCAGACCACCTCGGACCAGCGGAAGACATCGCCGTTAGAGACGTTGTAGGATGTGTTGCCGGCGTGGGGCTGCGTGGATATGTACTCCATGCTGCACGCCAGCAGATCTGCGTCCACAACCTCCAGCAGCACATTGTATGCCTGCGGCGACCCAGGGAACCTGCGCCAGCCACGCCAGACATGAATCACCGTCTGAAAGACTGGACAAGAACTCCTCGTTTGCATTGCCTGTAAGAAGATCAGACTGCTTGCTCTATCCAAACAAAGACAATCCATATCCTAAGCTGCACCACGATAGACAGAGTCTGCTGCAGCATACCAGCACTTCCTTTCTTGTCCTTTAAGGTTCTTTCCATGAGGACATCATGCAGGCTGTTGATATAGCATCACAATGCAGCGTTCTCAGCAGAGCTGGTTCCGTCCAAGTGGCAACAGTTTGAGCCGTGTGATGCCATTCCTTAATTTGAACGCTTTGAGCGTTCACAGGGTCCTTGATCACAGAGAATTCAAATTGCTGGCACATCATGGTTGCGGCACCTGAAGGGCAGGCCGAGTTCCTTGCAGATGCTGGCGTAGACGGCGATGGTCATGGTCAGGTTCATGGCGCTGCCAGTGCTGAAGCCGCACACCGGGTTGGGCCGCACAGACGACCACGTCCAGTCAGCGCCCTTAGTCACGCGCGCGATGCAGTAGTCCTCCATATCGTAATAGAAGTTGGGGGACATTGCGCGCGGGTCGTCCTCCTTGCTCGGGGTCTTCACCGGGCCGATGTGCACGCCTGCATTGGCAAACGCTTGAACCTGTCAACAGGGATTTATGGAATGGGGTTATTAGGGTCAACAATTGGGTTACACCCCATCATCACTTTGTTGTGGAAGTGTGACAGGGTGCCAGGTCTGGCACAGCAGTCAGCACTGCAGCATGCATGATCTGCAAGACTCAAACTTGAAATTCGAACCACACTGGCACAAGGCACCTTCTGCGGCCTGCATATCTAGGATCCTGCATGCGCAGATCTGCGCAGAGTTGGAAGCCCTGCTCATTTTGCTAGAACGCAGATGTCTGTCAAGCCCAAAGAGTTCATACTGTACACTTGCAGATTAGCTGGGGTCTTGCGGCTTTGTGAGGTCAAAGGGCGCGGCACTCACCGTACCACTTGGTGCCGGACAGGAAGGACACGTGCTTCAGCTTGAGGCCAGCCCCCTCAGCAGCCTCGATGACGTTCTTGAACATGCCAAAGTTCGTGGTGACATCCGTGGCTGCATTCTCAGTGGGCCGGTACGCGCAGAAAAAGAGGTGCGTCACGTCCTGAGCCCCCTTGAGAGTGTCCACGAGGCTTGTCTTGTTGTCCAGGTCCATGCGCAGGTCCTTCACCTGAAGAGTGCAGAGCTGACTGATCTTCCTTTGGCTGGCGCGAAATGTGAGCCTGACGCACCTTACATTCAGGCATGGCATTATGATGATGATCGCATGGACCAGACACAGAGTCAGTGGATCGCTGGGTCTCTGGGGAAGCTTGGAGAGGTGTGTGCAGGGAGGGGAAAGGCAGACCTTGCCTCCCAAGCCACATGGCCGCCTGGACCCGCCATACACTGCATCCCATCTGTCGCAGTTCTGGAGATGCAAGGCCAAATTTCGGCCAGTCACTCCGGTCACGCCTGCGCATTAGAGGATGAAGGCTCTGAGCTACCTGGGAGAAGTGAAGATGTTCAGAAGGTCGCAGCACAGGATTGCCAACTGGTTGATTGTCGATTGATGACATTGTGTTGAAATAATCGCGAAGATCAAAATAAAATATTATCATAAAACAAGTTGCACTCTTAGCCACAACCTAAAATCTTCAATGCCGGGATGCCGTTGTGTGGACCTGAAGGTCGCCAATGGATCCCAAGCTAAGCCAACTATTGCAAAATGAAATAAAAGTATTGCCATTTAATCTTCAATGAGCAAATTTAGTACACGACGCTGCATTTGACAGCTCTGCTGCCTTGAACTGCTTGGTTTGCAGGTTCTTTACACGCAACCTACTTCGATCTTCATGCATCCATGATCTAATAATTCTTCCGATTATATCACAAGACAAGAAATATCTTGCAGGATGCCCTTCATTCACTGGCTGAAAGTGGAAACTCTAGTTGATGGCATGCCTACATGCATATCGCGAACCCACCTGCGATGAGTGCTACGTACCCCATTTCCGAGTACTAGTGGATCGGGATCCTACTGAAATCTTCTCAGCTGTTTATTGTGCGTTCTGCATGCAGGTTTTGAGTTGATGTTGATGATTGGTTCTCGAGGGGCTAAAATTAGAAAGCACTGTGAACCAATCGGGTTTCCAAGAAAGAAAGGAGCAGCTCGAGGAAAAGCACAAAAGCAAAGCTCTGGCATGTGTGCATTGTGCATCATTCCCTCTGTATGAGAGCTCGATAATGCAACTACCTTAGACTATCACATGATACCTAGTGCAAGTTGGTTGCAACTGGCGGAGGCGCTGTCAACAATATTGACACTCTGTGTCCCTCGCGCATCTCTTACACATTCCTTCTACGTAAATGTTGCAACAGGCAATGTAAGACCTCCACCTCCAAAAAATATTCTTCCAGACAAGCTACCAATGCAGTTGATGCACAAGCGTTGCGACCAGCATTATTATACACATTACAGAGTAAAGCTGGCTGGATCACGCTTTATACTTCCAATTTAACACAATGCAGGCCTAGGCGGCAGCTGTACAAGGGTCATCAGTCACCCAGTTGCCAACATGGTGTGCAGCTTTCACGGACTGTTAGCTGCATTAAAAATCAGTTTTAAGTCTTAGGAACGTTCTGAACCAAATAAGACATCCAGACCATAAATTGCTGAAGCTCGCTGAGCTTGGCCCAGTGAGTGACTGTACCAGATCAGACCTCTAATTGTAATCAGATTCTGGAAAGAATCAGATTCTGGAAAGAATTGCAACACAGGCTCTCGGCGGCGGCAATCGCCGAACATTTTGTCTTAGCCAGCGCATTTCTCGATCTTGAAGCCTGCAAATGATGCCGGAAATAATGGGGACCGTCTATCAGAGTGCAAGGAATACTCCTGCAGAAGCTGAGCCGCAGGAATTTTGTACAAGTGTTCTAATGATTGCAATCATTCCAGCCTTTTATTAAAGAATTGTGCTCAAAGGGAGCGCTGTGGGACATAACAGTCAGGCAGAAAGCTGTGCAGCCAAGCTGGGCTCGACATCCTTGAGGAAAGGATAGTCCAAGTAGCCGACCACCTGCAGCAGACACCCAACACCATTACTGCATTTCAAAGGCGCTTAAGTACAGAAACAATAAATTAAAATTTAAAAAAAAATTAGTAATATTAATTTCTACGCTTTTTGACAGTGGCATGGTGCATCTACATACACACTGCAGCTAGAGGCTGCCACAAATCCTACCCCTTATTAGACTCGCCGGATCCAGGCAAGACCCAATCAGAAGTGGGCACGGTGCTCAGTTACACTGCCCCCCCCGCATAGGCGCATTGTGCTGCTTAGGTGGGGCTAAAATCAGGAGAATCAGAAAATGGCTTGTGCTGACCTGGTCAGGAGTGTAGAAGGTGCCGCGATTGTAGGGGTTCAGAGGCACATCCGGCAATGCAAATCGAAGGGGCAGGTCCGGATTGGCCAGAAAAGCCCTGCAGGCACGCGCAAGAAGGAATGTGACGTATTGCGCAAGATGGGCAGAGCCACCGGACAAAGACAGGTCTCTCCAAACTTGGCTGTCGATCTCACATTCCTCCCCATTTCAGGCAAGGGGCTCGCTGTCTGGGCTGGTCTCATTCCAACCTATGTGCAATTACAATAAAGTGAACCTTAGGCGGGACTAAGGGGTAATGTGCACAGCAATCCACTGGATGGAGCCCTCACCTGCCATAGGCTACCAGGTCAGCGTGACCGCTCTCAATAGCTTGGATCCCCAGATCCCTCGTGAATCCCCCAGCAGCCATGAAGGCGCCCTGTATTGCAGCGCACAGGGATCCATGGCTACATTTCTCAGACATGCACAGTTGGCAGGCACTGCAAAGGAATGCTATGCTGCACAGATCAGCAGCACAGAACCATGTGCAGACTGGCACAAAAGGCCCCTGATGGACGAGCACAACCTCTTAACAATTAGCAACATGCATGCCAGGTAATTGTGCAAGCATGGCACGCCCTGAAAATTTCTGAGGTGCACATCAGCAAGATAGAGCCATGCACATTCTGGCACGACACCCCCTGTGGGCGAGCTTAACTTCTTGACAGTCAGGAACATGCATCCCGGGTCATTGCGCAAGAATGACAATGCTTGATTTCTGGCTCCTCCATCACGCCAAGCTTCATCAGTGCATTATTTTGTTTGTGTTATTTTTTTTTCGAAGATGTTTAGCACAGTTGATGCTGAGGGATCTGCTGAGAGACCAGTTGATTCTTGGAATGATTGTGTGAGAGCTGACCTTGATGAAATCGGTGCCAGGTATGACTGGTGGAGAAATGCGAAGACGAGCAAATTTGGAAGAATCCTAGAGAAGTACTGCTGGCAGTGCACCTAGCCTTGAAGGGCTTAACAAGTGTGTAATAATAATAATCTGTTTTATTTTCAAATATGGCAAGGCATAAGAAGCGGCAAGGAAGCTTGCCTTGAACGCGTTGCGCAGAGGATCCAGGGAATCAGATTGGGGGGCCTGAGCGTCCGTGCCGCCAGAGATGCGCGACTCGACAGCGTGCACATACAGCAGGCCCATCTCGCTGGCCTTGTCCACCAGATACAGGTTGAGCTCCAGGGTCTCTGGGTCCATGGCCTCCTGGAAATCGCTGTAGGGGGATAGCCGGATGCCTGTCAGCTCCGGGCCCACTGCATCCGCCACTGCCGCAGCCACCTGCATGAGAGCGCATACTAAGGTTGGACGATGACTCCTAATGACTCATTAGGGTGCATGCTCATGATGCATGCAAAATTGATATAGCTGCAGCCGCCCAGCTGAGGTATATCAAGGCTACTGCCAGACAGTCCTAGTAATCTTCAAGAGCACCCTGGTATCCTCTACAGAAAGTTAAGAGGGTGGCCAACAAGCAATCTCTGTGGCAACAAGTATATGAACATATGTCAGTAGGAGGCGGGTATGACCTCAAGGGCGAAGCGGCAGCGGTTGGGGATGGACCCGCCGTATTTGTCAGTGCGCTTGTTCACACTTGACTTCAGGAACTGGTCAATGAGATAACCATTGGCGCCATGGATTTCTACTCCATGAAAGCCTGCACAAAATCACACTGCCCTATTACTCTGGGCAAGAATTCCCTGCTCAACCATTATATCTTGATCATTGCATGCATTTCCTGCCAGAGACAAGTGCGCATGCAGGCAAGCTGCAAGGAAAGGCTGCCAGTTGTTGGACTCGCCAGATCCACGCAAGACCCCATCAACCGTGGGCGCGGTGCTTAGTATTTTTACTGCCCCCCGCCAGCCAGGGAAAATTGTATTGGAGGGTATTAGAAATTGCAATTCGCCATTGCACTGGTAAAGGAAGGCCCCACGAGGTACAAATGCATGGAGGGCTCACCAGCGGCAATGGAGTTGCGCGCGCCGTCAGCAAAGCTTTTGACAACCCCGGGGATCTCAGAGATGTCCAGGGCGCGTGGGACTGGGAAGGGGTACTCTTTGCCAGAGGGCGTGAAGACTGTCCCGCTGCTGATGGCCACCGCTGACGCTGAAATTGGGTCGGCGCCATTTGGCTGGTACTCTGCACAAGCAAAGTCTTACTGTCGTCTACAAAGGTGTTTGCTGCAGCAGGACAAACTAGAGTGGTCCGCACGTAGGCACTTGCTGAGCAATTCCTAGTCTCTAATGTTCATCTACATGTGAATGTGCTGTTGTTTCGTGCTCCCCAGCCCCACTTTTTGCAGCTCGATTTACATTTCGGCAGGCCATAACACGACTGTCCCACCTTTCTCAGGTGCTCCTCTAGATTGGGCGGACTGAAAACATGAGAGCTCAGCACTCTGGTCTCAGGTAGATGGGATGGTGTGCTTGCCTGGGTGCGAGGATCTGCCGCAGTGCCAGAGCTGCAGGAAGAAGATGCCACCAGCGTCCCTGACTGCCTGGGTGACTGGCTTCCAAGCATTGATCTGCTCCTCTGTGTATATCCCAGGCGTGTTTGGATACCTGCCAGAGGCATGCAGCATTGCCTCTTCTGATGCTTCTCACCAGTCCTTTTCATGACTCACTTGGCCAAGGGCGTCTCTGGAGGTGCAGTTCTGCAATAAAATATTGCAATAAAATACAAGGAGCTATAATGGCGTAGAATTGCAACGTAGATGGCTGCCGCTCACCCGTGGCCTGTTTCTGCAACGCATGTGGCTTCGGAGATCAGGAGGCCCCCTTTTGAGGTGCGCTGGGCATAGTACTCTGCTGCATTGAGCTGCGGCACGGTGCCTGCATGCACAGCAAATACACAGCTTATATCGCAATGAATAGCCTGCCAATTGATTCAAGAGACCAAGGGGAGCTGTGCAGTAACTTTCAGTGCATCCGTACTCATCAAGACGCACCCAGGGCACGGCAGCGCGTAAGAGGTGCCAACACCACTCTGTGGGACAGCTCGAATGATCCCAGAGTGTAGGTGCTGAGCAATGGATTGACATCCTTGGGAACTTCATATGTCGGAGCAAGCGTCGCAGGAGCAGATGCCGATGTTGGGGTTACTACCAGCTTTCGTGCGGTTCTTGGGCGGGAGGATCTTGAAAGCAGCGAATTACCAGAAACATTTGACCTTAGAAGTGTCCCCATCCTGTTCACAGGATACGATACGTGTCAAACGGGTCTCGTAATATAAAGCAATGGGTCCATGTTCAAGACCGTTCGAGCCATACAGCAATATGATTGTAGTAAAATTTGCAGCAGTGACATTTGCAATCACAACTTTGCCAAGTTCGTGGAGGATCATCTTCATTATAGATTCCGAGCGCACGCTTCAAACCTGTTCAAAATGAAGGGCGGAGAGGGTTTTCACTTCACTTGCAGAAGTTGTTGTTTATAAAGCAGAATTGTGTTCGAGCTTGAACTCGTTATATTTGCCTTGTGGTCACACAAGCAGGCGAAGGCATAAGCCTGCGAGTTTGAAGCTTAGTGCATGGAGCTTACGAGATGGTCGTGCTGGCACGTGGGCCCACATGTTTGTAGGGGTAATCATAAACAATTGATATATTAAATACCCCTAATGTTTGGCAACTTTTTGCCCATTTTGCTCTTGCCCAATTGTGACCAACATCAGTGTGGGACTTTAAAAATTCACAAATTCCTGCTGCATGCAGCTGGAAGATATGGGTATATCAGAAAGGCATATTTCTACACTTTGTAATACAAAGTTTGTATCATACATGATGTACAATACGATACAATATGGCACAAGTCAATACATGATCTAAATCTATCAAGCTCAATTGTTGATAAGCCAGCATGCATGTCCCCACTCTCTGTGCAGTAGCAATGTGCGGCACATTGAGCACATCTTGGCTTGATCAGATCGGCTCAAGGCCCACTAAACAATCTCGAAATGTGCCTGCATCAATGCGTTGCCCTCGCTGCTTTGCTCTTTGCACAAAGCGCAAAATCTCCTGTGGCTTTATGATCACTCTTGATCTGCTCGCATGCAAATACGATGCAACACCCAAATTCTGCACCAGCTTCAAGAGGGTCATGAAGAGCGGTGGGCGCTTGTAGCCCAGACCGAGATTCCAATGTGTCGTGCCCGTTGCCACCTGCAATATTGCATCTCACAATCAACTGAAACCCTTGCTGGTGGCAGACAAGCCATGTGAACACAATAGACAGCAGGCACCAAACGTAACATCCCACTCAACATCCCATCAGCTCGTCAGCACCCACCTCAATTTCCCAAACACCTTCAAATAATTGAGTTGTGCTGGATCCTCTCCTCCAAGCGAGCGACTGCAGAGCCTCCAAGAAAGTCAACTGGGTCATCCAGTGGGCATGCTTCACGTCATGCATGTTGTCGCCCCTTATGTTTAGGACCCTTGTACCATGCCGCACATTAGACCACCGCTTGTCGGGTCTCCCTCGAAAGGACTTCAAATTAAAGGCATGATGGTCCCCACCTACAAACTCAGTGTCTTCAATGACCCATTTGATTCACTCCATTTGCAAAGGAAAACATCAGAAAATGGTCTACGTGAGTCAGCAGGCTAGAGGATCCTCCGGAGGGCAAGAAGGTCAAGTTGAAGCAGATATTTTACATGGGCAAGGTCAAGCGCAAACCTAGAGCGCCATCATAGGGCCGGATGATGCCTGCAACGAGCGGGGTTTCTGCTGCGCTGTTCGACAGGTGCCATTGCTGGACGCCCGCCTCTGCCAGAGCATGCGCAGCCTCGTGTGATTGCCAATCTAGGCTTATGAAAATTCGTTCGGCTTCATACGCCTCTCCCCTTCTTGCATGCCTGCAAAATCAACAGCCTAAGAATCCCGGTCTAGAATCTGAAGCCTCAAGCCCGGTGGTGCATGCACTCTCACATCAGTTGACAGCGGTAGAAAACAATTAAAGGACAACTGTGCTACTGTCACATTGAGTGTATCACATCTGAAGCACGGGAGTGGTCCACACCAGCTTAAAAGAATGTTTTTGGCCTTTTCTCTGGAGAATTTGCGGAATCCATTGCTGAGAGCCCCAATCACTCGACTGGCAGCTGCCATGTCCCCTAACATACTGTGAGCGTGCACCGCATACGAGCTTAGCTCATCTGCAGCAACGAGTCTTGCTGCTTCCACTTGATCTTTGACAGCAAGCTGCACATGTCAGAGAGTCCAGATGAGTTGCCAACGTTTCATTACCCCTCACAGTCACTGAAGTTAAAATGAGTGTGCAATTTTTCTGCGTGGCCTACACTTTCCTGTGGACATAGGGACGGACACTTCATTAAAGAAAGAGGCCCATTGCAGATATCATCACAAGCAGGAGTCAGTGAGAGTACATACCGCTGCTGCTGGGTTGTGCTGTTGCAAGTGAGCTCTCATTTCCAATGCATATGACAGCTTGCTCCGAGGTACATTACGCCGTTGCATTTCTCGGAGGACATCGTAAAACTGCCCAATTCTCCCAACTCTTGCAAATCCATCCAAAACCAGGTTCCATAGAGCTTCCCCTGCCTGCCATCAAACATCCCACAGCATGATGCAAGGAGTACTTTCAGACATTTCGAAATGTCTTCTGGTCACCCATTCTTTGCATTGCACATTGACCTTCTGGCCTCACTGATACCCAACATTTGCAACCTCTCCATACTTTCTATATACTCTTGGATATTTGTCACACATCGCCTGGAGACATCATACCCGGTGGCCTTTCTGTTCCATCAAGTGCAGACACTTCAGGGCGTCCTCCGGCCGGCTAGAATTAGCGCAAGCAGTCACCATCATTGCGTATGCTGCGTTATCCGGGAAGAACCCTCGGCGAGGCAGCTCTTGAACAAGCGCCTGCATCACCAAAGCAGCAGACCGCCTTGGCTCACTCCTAGAGTGATACTGAGCAGCATCGGTCATTGCATGCACCTGGATCCTTTGCTGTGTAGTGTGCTGAACCTAGCATGAACAAGTGAACAGCTGGGAAATGCACCGCACTTTTGCAAGATCACTGCGGTGAAGCAGGCAAAGACCACGTAGGGCTCGCTTGTAGCCCTGTAGAGTCTGAGGCAAGCCACGTGCAGAAAAATGTTCCCATCTTGCAAGGAGTGATTGCACATCGCCTTCAGTCTTGCGTGTATAGGTGGCAGCTTCCCAGAAGGCCAGGTCTCGATCTGCCCCTAATTCTGCGCCCTGCAGGGTAGACATCAGAGAAATTTTTGAGCTTGCGAATTTTCCCCCCCACATGCGCACAATTTTCCCAGCACGTCTCAGCCAAAATATCTGACAAATGTCTTTGAGAGTGGGAGATTGGTGGCGTACGTTCATGGTGGCACATCTCAGCAGATCTTCCACAAATGCGTCGTCCAACGGAGCAAATTGTTGGCACGCTTGTGCATATTGTGCCAATGTGGGTGTGAGGCCAGCAGCATGGGCCTCGTGAAACACCTCAATGAGTACTGAGGGACGGAACTCCCTTGTCCTGGCCAGCAGCCCATTCAGAATCTGCCTGCTTGGCTGCAGACCCAGCCCAAGAATGCTCCGCCAAAAATATAGTTTGTCCCATGGTGAGGACAGGCCGCAGAACAGAAATTCCATGACCTCCTTTGACTGCAAGTCTTGGCGCTTGATGTTTGCAAAGCATTCCCTTAAACCGCCTGGGGCAGCAACGGCACTGTCAGCTTTCTCTGGAGGTGAAAGTGCCATCAATGTAATTGGCCTTTGTCATAATTATTGTTTCTCAACACACAGAGGGCGTACCCTGAGCCAGCCATGATCTGATCTCCGCTCGTGCCTGGGGACTTGGTACTTCTGCTGTAAGCTTGGGACTGCAAGCGTGCCCCTCATGTTTCTTGTCAGACAGCGGTGTTGACTGATAGGCTTTTCTCTCATATAGATTATCTAGCGGCTTGGGATTAAGTGCCGAAGAATTCGTTGCAAAGGACGCCAACCCTAGGCTGAAGAAAGATTGTCCAAAAGTACTCAAAGCTGGCAAGCCTTCCACATCGTGCCTCAGGAGAGTGATATTCGGCAGTCTCGAATATACTCCGGAATATGAAGCTCGCCGCAACAAAGCGGAGCCCAATAAAGTCAGCATTGCAATCGACCCCCAATATTGCCGGTGCAAACGCGATTGGGCAGCGTGGTAATCTAAAGAATCAGTATATTCAAAAGCTTTCCTTGATATCCATAATACATGCAGCACTTCCACAGTTTATCTTTCTTATGTCCGATCAGCGTTGGATTGATCTGGTTGTGACCGACAAACTCTGTAAAAAGGAGCTGCGTCCTGAAAGCCCTGTTACTATTCTGCAGATGCATAAATGACACAGACTTTCTGCAAATCACAAGATCATAGACTCCAATGGATTACGTGGAGTGGAAGCTGGTCTCCCATTTGTGGAAGTTGACCTCCAAGAGTTGCCTATTCTGGACATGCCTGTGTTACCCATTTCAAAAGCATCTGGACAGCCCACAAAATTTCTGCAGAAGCTTTTGATCGCCCATGTTTGTGTATTGAAAATATCTTGCTCAAGAAAATTAGGGTCCTGCTGGTGCGGACATGCCAGTGCTGAAGGATCATGGCTTCGCTGATTCAAATGCGAAGAATGTGCACCAGTGCAGTCAGAGTGATCATCCTTGCAGTAAGCTGCTATATTGTGGTCAGCGCGTCGGTCATATCTGCAGAAGGCAGTCAAGGGATAATCAGAACGGGTTCCTTGAGCACTGTTCTAGGCAGTGACTTCAACATCATAAGGCCAACAGAGAGGCAGCTCCAGCAGCAGAACAGCTGCCCCGTGAAGGCCTTCAACGTCACCACTTCCGCATACATTGTGGGCTCAGGAAGTGATGCAGAAGTGGCGACTACGCTGCCCTCGTGTCTGGGGCAGACGCAGTGCCAGGTGCAAGTGGCAGCATCAGAGAGCTGCATATCCAGTATGCAGCTGCGCGCAAACTCCGTCATAGATCCTTCTCGAAACTGCTCGGCAGGAGGACAGCTCGTGTATGCCTGCAAGGGCTTCGTTGTCAGCCCTGAAGTCTATGCAGCAGCAACCTCAGGGCAGTGCTCAGATGACTGGCAGCAGAGCAGCGTGCAGTGCCCTGGCGCCCTGCTCCAGAGGGCGATCTACCAGGGAATTGTCAGTGGCAAGTGCTCGCCAGAGTGCGCACCCACCAAGGACGCAAGGCAGATGCTGTCAACCCTCGGCTCGGCCCAGTGCAGGAAGCTCTCCCTGCGTTTCTCGGCCAGCAACTTTGCAGAGGCAGTGAAGCTGAGGCGGGCCACAGAGACCCTGGCCCTGGACGCCCTCAACACCTGCTGGAGCAACAGCGGCAACTCCTGGCAGGCGCTGGCCATGGAACAATCAGGTAGACACTCCTGGCTCACTATAATCACCACCCATTGGATCACACACCGCCGGTCATGAACTGATGATGATGGGTACCAGAGCAAAAAGGCGACCGAGGGAGGGCCATTTTATGCAAAGCAAGGCAAAGCATGCAGGACATGAGCGTGCCGGTGAGTGACGAATTGTGTGCGGTGTTCAGAGGTGAGGGAGGCGCTGAGGGCAGAGCAGCAGGCGTGGCCGGCTGCAGTGATGGCGGGGCCGTGGCAGCAGTGCAGCAGCAGCTGCGGCGGCGGCTGGCAGGAGCGCGCTGTGCTGTGCGCGACCGCGCCCGGGTTCCTGGCCGAGGCCTGGCAGTGCTCCGTGCAGGGCCTCAGCCGAACCCTCACCTCCGTGCCCTGCAGGTGCACTCTTTCTCCTTGCTTTCATTTGTATATGCTTTGCATTGGCCCCAGCTTGCGTGACAAATTGAAAGCAGTGTTATAATGAGTCGTGGTTCCTCCTGACATCCCTTGTGATTGCCCCTACGTGCATCTAACATCTCTGGACTTTTGATCGAGGGAGTTGACTGTTGATCGCTCTGCGAGAGGCATATGCGTTTCATTGCCGATACAATATGGCTCAGAAATGAATGACATAAGATCTGGAGATGGCCTGAACTATAACGCTGCCTGCACACAGCACGGAGGCCTGCAACGGGCCGCAGTGGCAGTACGAGCCGTGGGGAGCTTGCAGCGCAAAGTGCGGCGGCGGCACGGCCGGGCGAACGGCGCTGTGCGCAGCCGGTGCGAGCGCGGAGGGCGCGGACTGCGGCAGCAGCGATCCACCGGGCAGCCTGCAGCGTGCATGCAACCCCAGCGCGTGCGCCCTGTACACCTGGCAGGCTGGCCCCTGGAGCTTCTGCAGCAATCCCTGCGCTGGTAGAAACTCTCTCTCTTGATGTTAAACTGTGCCCAAAAGCACCGTAGATAGAAGTCCATAGTCGTAATTTGCCTGAAAAATGAACCTCAAACTGCTGGAGTTGCGAACCTCGCATGTGTAAACAACAGAAAAGTAGTTCTTCTACAGGCAGAGTCTCATATACATGGGATATTCTCGACACCTGGACGAGGATGGGCTCCTGTGCATGGGGAAGCATTTTGGCTCACTGCGGGACGCCAATGCTTGGGGCTTTCCTAACGTGTCTCAAACACGGTTTTGTTGACGTCCGCAGGCGGCCTGACAACAAGGGCGGTCACATGCACGGACCAGAACGGCGCCAAGGTTGACTCGGCCCTGTGTCCGGGCGTGCGGCCCTCCACGGCGCAGCGCTGCAATCTGCAGCCCTGCCCCGGGGCTTGTGACGCCGCTGTCACCTGCCTCGGCCGCGGCAGTTGCGCCCCCGACGGCACCTGCGCCTGCTCCGGAGGCTTCTCTGGCCCCTTCTGCAATGTACTATCCTCCTTCAGCTCCCTCGAAACAGTGTGCTTTGTTATCATCAACCCCAGTGGAAATCCTCGTGTTTGAGAATTATATTGAGCTACTCAATGACATGCAAGAAGATACTAAATGGCCAGGCATGAACTGCAACATGCAAAGATAAAATAGCTCATGTCTCTGCTACAACAAAATTCTGCCAGGCATGGTTTGTAATTGTGTTTTATTAAGGGCCCAAAGCATTGCTTCTGCAAGTCTGGTAGTCTTACTTTGGTTGTCAGCTTTCCCCACTAGGCGTTTTTACTCTTTTAGTCTTTTCTGCTTGTCATGATGATATTCTGCTTGTGCGCAGGTGGCGCCCGGCTGCGCCAGCAATGTGACGGACGCCCAGAACCGCTGCTGCGTGTCGGGGCTGGCCGACCGCATCGGCGCGTGCTGCCCGGCCGGCTCCACCATCGACGCGCTCGGCGCGTGCTGCGCACCCGGCAGGAAGCTGGACGCTGCCGGTACCTGCGGCGGCGCCGCGCGGCTGCTGGATATCCAAGGGGTCGGCTGCCGCTCCGGGGCCGTCGATGCACGCGGGGCCTGCTGCGAGGTGCGCCGGTCTTGCCTTACCCAAGCACTACTCAAGTTGTCAAAAGGTGTGCAAGTAAGTGCATTGATTGCAAAATAAGTCAGCCAAAAGTTGGCACACCCTGAAGGTGTCCATAAGGCCACGGTCGGCACAGTAGGCGATTCGCAGAGGGGTGGTCATTGTGAGCGCAAATGCATGTTTCAGCAAAGCCTGCTTTCTGAAAATTGCTCAGTGAAGCGCAAACCAGATGAAGGATGGGTCAAGAATTGAGAGTGGCTGTGCAGAGTGGGGATGTGGATGAGTGTGGCATTTGTGGCGGCGGCGGCGACTCGTGCGCGCTGTCCCTGTCTCTGCACTCCGACACCCTGGCTCCCCAGTCAGCTGCTGCCAACACATCTCTGGTTCGTCCCCATGCAACACCTTTAGAGCAGCCTTGCCTAGGTTTGATATAAGGGCACTCTTACCTCCATTAGCCTCTCCTGCCCTGCCAGTCCACCACCTCCAGGATTTTCCCATCTCTGCATGCAGTGCCTTCTTCATGCGACCCTCCCACATCATAATGCTGCATGTCAGTATCTTGGTATGTACAGGCCAGGAAACAAACTTCCTCTCCACTTTTGCATCCTCCCACTAAAAAAATGTATCAATTTCTTGCTGAAGTCATGCGCACGGATGCATGGCTAAGAGTCCACTTTAATCCTGCAGGTGCTGTACCGCGAGGGAGTACGTGCCACCCTGGCAGGATTATTACAGGTCCCCCAGGACAGCGTGGAGGTCGCGGTGACTCAGCGCAGCGCAGCGCAGCAGCCGGCATTAGTCACCCGCTCCGGCGCCGGCGCGGCCGCCCTCGTCATCACCGACAGCTTTGACATCTCCGCGCTCATTGCTCCCCCGGTATGCTAGACTCGCGGTGTCCACTCAAAATACATGAGATACAAGAGAGAGTCGCATGATATTTCGCTGGCAGACCGACCCCCATACAAATGCCATTTTTAGACTGCTTGCACAAGTGTAATTGATATTTGGATTCAAACGGACTGCTACGGGATGCTTTGATACTTTGAGTTCTCCTGGTTCTCCTGCCGCACCTGAAGTCTTCACATTGTTATGGGCGAGGAAGATTCTGGGGCAGTACCTGATTTGGCGCGGTGCCTGTTCTGGCTCCCAGGGTAACTCGCAAGCGCGCTCGCTGGCGTTCTCGGCGGGCGCCGCACGCCGCGCGCTAGATGCCGCGCAGACGCTGCGCTGGTCTGACGGCTCCCCCGGCTTCAGCTCCGTCCGCGCCACCTACACCGGCCGCACCGGCATCTGTGGTAATGGCCTCTGTGAGGTGCGCAGCTGCCTCTGTCTTCCTTGACCATTGACTCTTGCTTGGCTTTGTCTAGCGTCTGTAATGGTCTCTGATACTCTCCTTCCCTTTTTTCTCTAAGGTGCATGCAGCATTCTTTTTGTGGACTTGGGGCTCTGTTCAATTGTATGGCCTTCTTTCTGAGTGGTGAAGCAAGTCTGTTGTACAAGTTGCACGCTTGTGCAGAGGACAGACTGAAAGGAAGTCTGACAGCTTAATTTTTGTGGAACAGGTTGGGGAGAGGACAGCAGTGGGCATGCAGAACGGGACCTGCCCGCAGGACTGCCCAATTGCCCACATGATCTGCCCGGGCACCTCAGCCGGGCAGTGCGGCGCCAGAGGACGCTGCTACTCCAACAGCGGCCTCTGCGACTGCTTCGTGGGGTGCTGCTTCCTCCCCTTCGACCAATGCTTACACGTCTTAATGCCCCATTTCAAATACTGAATACACTTGAATAGACTTAAATACACTTAAATACACTTATATACTAAATGCATAAAATATCCTATTCAATTCCAAATGCTGTGGACTCTCAGGCCTCAAACAACCTCTAAGCGGGGCATAATTTTACATGACATTGATAGCAGGACTTGTTTACTGTGCTGAAGCCGAGTTTGCTGCCGCTGCAAGATTAAAAAAACGAAAAATGAAGAGCAAGAAAGGTTGTTGGCTGAGATGTGTGTGGTGTATATTTGCAGCTATGCCGGCGCTGCGTGTGACAGATGCGCGACGGGCTACATGAGTAGCGGCGGCTTCTGTATTCCTGTCTATTCGCTGCTGGCGCAGACCGGGCCTGCTCCTGCACCTGCACCCGGGCCCATGCCTGCCAAGGTTTGTCATTATCTACCTTCCCGAGCCTACTCTCTGTTTCATAAGACTCCCTTGTGGAGGCTGAAAGTGTGCAGCTGTGTGCTATCAGGAGCATTTGGTCTTGCCTGCCTGTATTGCAATACTGCATCATGGCAATTACAGGACCCTCGAATGATGTTACCAAGTGGAGAATTGCAGGAACGATGTTACCAAATGGAAAGCTGCAGAAGATTGGAGCCCTCACTCCTTCTGTGCCTGCACAGGCGCCGGCAGCTGCAGCGTCTCAGGCGCCGGGGCCGGCGCAGGCAACGCCCCTGTTCACGAGCTTCCTCAAGGTGCCCAGCCCCGCGGCGTTGCCTCCCGCACCCGACGCGGCCGCGCCGACCCACTCCGGCCCGGCCCCGGCACCCGTGCCGAAACCCGAGCGGCCGACCGCTGATGCACTGGCGCCGTCTCCCGCGGCAGTCATCGGAGCACCGGCAGCCGCGGCCCCGGCGGCTGCCCATGCAAACATGACTGCATCGGTGGCCGCGCTAGCTGCGGCAGTCAACGGCACGGCCGGCAACTCGACCGCTGCTCCAGTGCCTGTGCCTGCGCCTGCTCCATCTCCGGGTGCGCTAATGCAGCCATGCAGCTCTGTCTCTATTGAACATTTGACAATGCTTCGATATCAAATCAAATGTAATTTATACTGTACACCGACTTTCAAGTTCCTCCAGCGGCTAATCTGCAGGAGCCTTACTTACTTGTCTTCGTCCGAAGTAACACCTTTCTGTGACCAAATTAATGCTTGGGATTGCACGGTGGTAGCCTGATTTCTGTACACGACTGCGCAGCTGCAGCGGCCGACGCGGTCGCGCCAGCCCCGGACCCGGCTGGCGATCTGGCGGCGCAGTGGGCGAGCGCGGCCGCGGCGCTGACGGCGGAGCTGGGCCGTCTCACGCAGCGTGCCCCGCCGCCCGCGCCGGGCTCGGCCTCCTTCAGCGAGCTGGGCACCCTGGACGCAGCCGCGCGGCAGCAGGCCTCCATGAATGCCCGCTCCTACAGCGCCCAGAGCCCCTCTGCCAAGTGCGCTATTACATTATGGATGCGAATATAATGCAATATTGATTAATTGTGCTCAGTTTCCAGGGCTGTCGATTCCCGAGCAGGGCTGTGGAAACCGACAGCCCTGCTCAAAGGCGGTTTGGCAAGTCGCTTGAAGGACCCCATGGAACTGACAGCTTTTCAGTCGCTTGCTATTGCTCTCCAATTGCCCGCTCACGTGCTCATACAGTAATTTAGAAGAACTGGAATCACTTGACCTATGCTCTGAGAGCTGCACTGCGACAAGTAGATGCTTGCTATGCATCTTACAACCTGGCTCAAATGCCCCTGGGAGCTCGCATCAGACTCTACACCATGCAGTAGACCGCCGCTTGAAGTGTTGTGCATGTTTGCATTAGAACAGCAGTCTGCAAGATCTCTGCCAGACCTCAGCACGAGGCTTCTCCTGCGCACTGGACTGAATTGGAATTGTTCCTCCCACACACTTAGCAAGGCCTTGGGGCTGTAAAATGCTGAGAAGGGAATAACTGCATGCGTGCAGCCAGCCCTCGGGCTCCTGGGCGGCAAACAACGTGGGGCTGTTGATCGGCATCATTTTCGCATCGGTGGCGACGCTCATTCTGGCGGGCCTGGCCGTATGCTGCTGCCGACGCTGCCGCCGCCGCGCGCGCGAGGGCCGCTTCGACCACCACATCCCCGCCTGCCTCATGCCCACCCCCAGCCCCCAGCGGCCCCGCACCCCCATCGGCCTGCGGAACAAATACCAATTCGGTGCGCCTGCGCGCCGGGCTTCGATGGCAGGCTAACACTGCTCTCACGATTGCGCTTCTGGGGAAGTTCTGCAGGCTTACACAGCACTGGGGGTTTGATGCAAAAGCACATTCCATCCTTGGACTCTGAGAAGGGCAGCGGTTCACTGCTCAGAGGAGGTCTGTGCGCTGGAGCATATAGCACATGCCAAAGTATCGTGGGAGAAGGTATTGAGGGTTAGATGAGGCATTGTCTAATGTGCGCAGGAGACAATTTGGCCGACATTGAGAAACAGAAGCGCCTCGGCATCATAGGTATGCAGACCCATCCTGACTGCCCTTTCGCAAATTTGACCTGTGCCATGCGCAACTGTATAATCTAGCAAGCTGCTCCAGCAGCGTGGCTGAGTCATGGCGCACTGCGCAGTTGAGCCCTTGCCGTCTGACGGCGCCTCTGGAGGGGAGCGCATTCCGGCCTTCAGGTCCCCTGTCAGGCCGAGCCGCAGGGGCCAGCAGCCTCCAACCTTTGGTGCGCCTCTACTCATCCGCTCCCACCGTGACACACCCCAGTCTTCTCAGAGTCTTTGCCCATAGTGAAGAATTTCAGTTGAGACCTTCTTTCGCTGGCTGCTCACTCATACTTTGGAAAAAAAAAACATTTTGCCAAGATTCCCACAGACAAAGCACCTCCAAACACTCCAACGACAGGCTTTTACAGTGTAGTACTGGTCAAGGCAGGTACGTCACTCTGTTTATGTTTCTCTGCTCTGTTCATCTGTTCAGACCCGGGCTTGATTAGTGTAATTTTTGGCTCAGCTGGCAACATTGGCAATGCGTTGCGCAGGCCTGCGTGCTCAGAGCGAGATGCTCATCCGCCGCCCCGACGGCCACTTCGCGGCCGCCCCGGCGCGCACGCACCTCTCCGACCCGACGGCGCGCGCGGCTGCGGCCGGGCCGTCATCCTCCGTTGGCGCGGCCGGCAGCAGCGGCAGCGGCGGCAGCAACCTGCACACCGGCCCGCTCGGCTCCGCGCGGCTGTTCTACAACCCGGCATACGCGGATTCCACGCAGGTGTCGCCGGCGCGGGATGGAGGGGACGCAGCGCAGTCGCGCCTGATGACTGATCCTGCCGGCAAGGGCAAGGCCGCCCTGCTGACAGGTGCTGTTTGCTCCCAGTCTTCCCAGAGCATACGGTAATAGATTGCAGGCGCTCTTCACTCGCGTGCATGACCGCAGCTTCCCTTTGTTGTGTGCGGTTTGGTGCTCAATTGAAGCAAATTACTGGGTATTCACTTACCCAGATATGATTTTCCTTATGCCGGAAACCTCCCTGTCTTTGATGGACATTAAGACAGGTATAAGATGGCAGTGCATGATGTGTGTTTGTGAGAGGGTGAAGTGTTGAGCGCAGGTGATGGGGGCGTGCCAGAGGGGATGTCGGTGTACGACAACGCGATGCTGGAGTTTGGCAGCGAGATGGGGTCCCCGGACGCGCGCCACAGCTCCAGCCAGGGCGCCACCTCCAGCGGGGGGCACCCAGCGGCGGACGGCAGAGTGGCGGTTGCTGACGATATGGAGGCACAGTGGCAGCATGCGGACAGGGTGAGCCCCTGCCTTGAACCCCTTGAATACATGCACTGAATCTGGTCACAGTTCCCTGGTGAGCGAGGAGGGCTCCTCCTTCTACAGCAATGCACTCAAGCCTCTAAATTTGCCTTAAAATTCTCCTAAATGGCAAGAGAGTTTGTGTATTCTCCACACTGTCTCTGGGCTCCTGCAGCTGGCCTTGCGCACTAAGGCACAGCATCACTGGCCGATAAACGCCGCTCCTGTTGGGCTTGGGATTTATTTATTTGAATTGACAACTTTTGGTATGATTATTTAAATCTTGAATTTGAATGCGCAGGACGGCGGGTTGCCAAGATTGGCATTGACGCCGGGGACGGCGGGCCGCCTGAGGCATCCCTCCCGCATGCTGGACCTGCGGGGGGGACCCGGCGATGACAAAGAGAATGCGACGGATGAGTCACTCTCTGCGTCACCCTCGCAGTCACCCCCGCGCGCCATGGTCCTGCACCAAAACCCACTCAGCCTGGAAACACCGCCCTCATCCCCCGGTAAGTGCACCCTGTCACAAATTTATTTGGCTCAAATCACTGCCAGTGTTTTGGCTTCTAGCAGCTCTTATGCTGGTCCTGCCCTGGGGAAGATGTTTGGCGTGATTGCAAACAATGTAGAAAACCACACAGAAGAAGTCCTGCATTGGTATGCTGCGTTTGATGACATCTGAAATGGAGACATAGAACTCATCCAGTAGAACTCTCACAGCATGCTGCATGAGGAATAGAATTTTAATTTAAAAAAAAAAGAGGCAGTCTTGTTTATGTGAAGTTATTTGTAGATGACGTGGCATCTTGCCTGATGTGAAATTGACTGCGCATGCAGAGGGTCCGATCAGCAGCAGCATGCCGGGTGAGTCGCCGGGCATCAGCGGGGTGCGCGGAGGGGAAATGGTGAGAACACCGGCAGGGAACGCCCTCTCCCTTGACTCCTCCCACCCCTCCCACCCCTGTTCCAGCCTGCTCCCAGGTGCGCCGCAGCTTCCACTAACCGCCAACTTGATTTTTTTTAGGAAAGGCGCTTTGATCCTGGATAGAAGAAATCTGCTGTGACCCTGATGAAAGGATCGCACAAGATGAACTGCTGGTCCAAAACGCATGCAGTCGCGCAAACAAGAGAATAACTGGGATGCTCAGGAAGTAGTACCATTTGCAGAGCGAAGTCTTAAGAGTGGTTGTGTATTCTTGGGAGCAGCGCCATCGCCGTTGGAGACCAGCACGAGGTCGAATGTGCTATTCCCAGACGGCGCCGGGCCAGCTGGCATTGACGAGCAGGGCAGTGTGGTCAAACCTCAGATCACAGGTAAACTTCCCGTTTCAACAGAAAAATCCTTCCCCACCATTGCTGCTCTTTGCCAGAGTGAATATCTGCCTGGTTTAGTCAACGCTGGGGTACATGTATACTTTTGTATATGCCAGTTGCCATCAGATTAGGCTCTTTCTCCAAATAAATGTGAGTCATGAGGGTGGAATTTGAAATGGAAGGTGCACATGCACTTCAAGCTCAATATGAATGCCCATCATTGCAGCTGTTTGCCAGATTAATCATCTGCCTGGTTGACTCCAACTGCGCAATATGAAGCCGTACATGGGTCAATTTTCAGGTCACGCATGAGTGAAGAAGGCAGCTTAGAATGATGGGTCATCAACAATAGCTGGGTTGCTTGCGGCAGGCGTAGAGCGGCGCAAGAGGAGGAGGCAGGGAGGAGCAGCGCGGCTGCGGGCGTCGGATTCTTGCCTGCCGGGCGGCAATAGGGCCGCGCACATGAGCTTTGTACCGTCGCCCGACGGCGTTCCCCGCCGCCCGCGCGCCGGATCCCACGAATACCCCCCCATGCCCTCCGCCACGGGCTCCAGTGCGTTCCCTACCCTTGCATTTCTCCCTTTCTCATAGGGATTTGAGCGGGCTCGCAAAGTGGCTGATCTCAAGGGGAGTAGAACATTGCCATTCTTCAACCAGGGGGACCTCTTCTTATGCTCCCCCTGCCTAGTCTCCCTTTGCTGTTTTGCAGGAAGATAGGGGCCAAATTTGGCTTCTTGGGGGCTGTATACATGCACGCTCAGTTACAACATTATAAGGTTAGCAGAGGCAGAATCGCCTCTCAAAGTGATTTCGAACAGGTCGTTCAATCACAGTGATCAGTTGTGGGAAATTGTTATGAGTTGCGTTTGGGTGCAGGCTGGGACGAGCCAGGGGAGGAGGCGCTGGCGGGACGCGCATTTGCGTCGGGCCTGGCCAGCATCCAGCGGAACAAGGTGCCCGGCGCCGGAGCCAAGTACCGGGTGAGCCGCACTCCCCGCCCGCTCTCACGTCTGCCAAATATGCACATTATTCCGGCACATAACAACACCCAGATCCTTGCAGAGCACTATTCTAGGGCATGCATGCATGCAGCCCTTTCTGCGCGGCAGTGCATGTCCAGGAAGCAGGCTGGAGGCAACAATCTCAAGCGCTCAGCCAAGATGTCATGTAGCCGGGAGTCTTGTAAACAAGCTCTCATCATGCATGGCTGCTGTGACACCGCAGAGCAACTGAGTGCTGCAACTTGTATACCATATCTACAGTATTCTATGTCTTATTTGAGTTGGAATTAGAGAGTCCGTCAAGGACTAGGAATAAGGCAGTCTTGACCTGCAGATTGTCTGCCTACGCACCTTGCCTCTGGGAGAAAAGCGTGTGATCAAGAATAGTAAAGATGTCTTAATTGGTGCAAAATCTGATGTGGTGTGCTGCGCAGGTGGTGATGTTCCACCAGTACCCGCAGGAGCTGCTGCGCGGGTGGCTGCGCCAGCACAACATCCGCGATGACCAGGTCGACTTCTGGGTCCTGCCGCCCACTCCTGGCACGCGCGTTGCCGACCTGCGCTGACGACCTGCGCTGACTGCAGCTCACCGACCTCCCCTACCACAGGAGCATGCCGCTTGGAAGGAGCTCAGCTACCTGCCTCAGGGGACTGCAAGGGGCGATACTGGTGTAGTCCCGGGCGATGCATGTCTGTCTGGCCGAGGAAAAGGCCCCGCTCGCCCGATTGACCGCTGTGGCATTCATTGGAGCTTGTTGCCGCACTCAAGACGCATAAAATCATAAGGCAAAAGCATTATGAGCTGGGCTGCTGCAGCTGCAGCGCTGGGCAATACGTGTATGGTGCCAGTATTGTAATTTTGATCATGTACTGTTCAGAGCTTACATACGCGGCTGCAAGGGATTTTGCGCAACGTTCACCAGACATGAATTAGTGCATCTCACCACGGGTGACGGAGATGCAATCGGCGCACTGGATTTTTATGCAGCATTTGGGCCCCACAGTGCACATGTTTGGCAAGAAGTATGGCATTGCATGGATTCGATCACTTGCCATTGGCATTGGTCAAGACTGTTTCCATGAAAATCTACCAGGACAATTGATGACAACTTGAAGTTGGGTTGCTATGTTTTATTTTTGGCCCTGGAGACTAGAGGCACACTCTCTGATCCTTCCGCGTTTGTCAAGACAGTCAGGGACAGGCAAAATTGCCAGCATGTGGCCTCTTGAGGTAGAAGTGCGCGTACTGTCGAGATGAAACACTGTACAGCGGCTCAATCGGTGCACCACACCGCACATTAAAATTGGACTGTCTAGCAACTTTACGGTGCCAAAACAGGATGTGCCCTCAAGCTTTTTGTAAGCATGACAGTACCATTGGAGCTAGGGTCTTTGTCAGATCTGGATCTGCAGAGAAGATTTGCAATTGATGATTTAAGCTTGCATTTAGCGCAGATTACTTGGTGGCATGAGGCTGAATGGACTCCATGGTTTGTTTGAGAAGAGTTCCATGCATCCATCACACCTGGATACACTGCCTGTCCTCTTCAAAACTTTGCCAAACATGAGAAGTTGGTACGTCATTACCACTAGTTCCAGATGTCAGCATCCGAGGAAAATCTATTTCGAATCCTTGCGGGAGCTTCATGTTCTGCACATTTTGCTCCCTTCTCGATGCCGTACACGTAAACGTAGTCTGCAACGGAGCAGAATGGCATCCCGTGTACCCATCGTTGGCATGTTGGCCCTCTTTATGGTCATGACCATCATCGCCGGCGACCCTCTCTTGATCATCTCATGCATGCTCAGCCTTGCTGATTAATGTGCAATCATTGTATTGTTATTCATTCTATATAAGCAAATCGTTTTTAGCAGTTTTTCCATGAGTTCAATGACTGCTGTCGGCAACTGGGGTGTCAGGCATCCGGGTTTCAGGGCGTCAGCAACGTTGGTTCCTTGTTAGCAGGATCCAGCGCTCACAAGGACAACCAAGGCGCTCAAGATAACATCCGCCTGGACGGCGACAGAATTCTGCAGGCAGAGGAGCCTCTGCTGCCAAATGGTGCATGACCAACTCCATCACTGGCTACTGCAGCCACTGCACGAAGCCAGGCATCCGTGGCTACACAGCAGATGGCTATGGCATCGGCTACTGCTCCTCAGCCGCTCAAGTCCTATGCCCGGTCCACGATGAAATTCCTAGCAGAGAGTCAGCAGCAAAACTGGAACCAAGAATGCCGTGCATGGTGGCAAACCAGGTTTTGACAGAACCTGAGGGCCCCTTCCCCCCTGAAAACACCTGTGCATCTCAGGGAAGCCCCAATATTCAGTCACCAGTGAAAAGCGCAAATCTAGGGCTGGCCTGGCAAATTCTAGGATCCTCATCAAACCTTGTATGCCACCATTTTGCGGTGACCGGATGTGATGTACAGCGCATGACACTGGCTCCCTGTGTCTTGCGGTTTGTCAAAGGTATCTGCCAAGTGGCTAGGGACAAAAAGCTACTGAAACCCAGTGCAAGGCTGACCTGGCTGTTTGCTGTACACAGGTGCTTCATTTGCCAACTTGTCAATTGTGTATCTTGCTATTTGCGTTTGCTGCGCGATATTATCACAAGAGGTGTCTGCCTGCCCTTCGGTGACTGGAAGGAGTGAAAACATGCTGCTGAGCAGTCCAAAGTGCATTGAGTACTTGCAGTAACCTCAGCCGTTTAGCCAGAAGTTCCCAATGACAGATGAAGCTTTGGAGAAGTATGGCAATCGCAAATTTACCACAGCAGATTGTATGCGTTGCACGCTATTCTGATCAAGATAGCATCTAGTGTGTGGGGATGGAAAACCTCGCCAGCAAGATTTCAGGAATATGGGACTCCTTGTGCCGTGCAACATAGATGACACATCAAGACTCTTCTTCATTGAAAAGGCGCTGTAAATTTGACCTTTCTTTAGGTTGAAAGTGCTGAGGACATTGTCTGCACAGTACTGTCAAGTGCGCTTGCAGCCAAAGAGATGCTCAATAGCACGCTGGATTGGTATAAAGTACGTAAAACCTGGAAATTACACTCTCGTTGCATCACATCAATGTAGAAAAATGTGCCGTATTGGCACAGCAATGCGGACAAAAATATGAGGAGCGTTTTGCTCTACAGCTCCAATCAGCAAGCTACTAAAGATCCAATATATGATCATGAAGGTGTTCGCTGACATTATCAGATTTTATGTGCACACGCAAAATCTGCTCGCCAGACCTGTGCACATAGAAATAACCTCTCTGGTGCGGCAAACCAAAACGAGCAACTGATCGTACAACAAAATATACAGCAACATGCACAGCCGTTATTCGGGCCTTGTGATCTGGTGCTCACAACATGCCCATGGGCTTGCCGGCCGGCCTGTAATAGTAATACTCACAAGCAGCCACGCTTGACATCCTGCCAGCTCTCGATGAGTTCCAGCGGGGGAAACTCTGTGAGTGCGGCTTTGGCCTTGATGCAGCCGGTGCAGCCCTCGTGGTTGCATGTGGTCAGCGCCTTGCTGATGTGGAACGCCTCTCCCTGCATCAGCACCCTGCCGCATGCCTGACATGTGGCGGTGCATGTCGGCTTCGCCTCTGCGCATCCCCTGCAATGGGTACCAGGTCTCGCTCAGCGCATGACACCCTTCTTGTGGAGAGAAATCCAAAAGCAATTGAAACGGCGCAGTGCCACAATGGAAAGTACGGACGGCTCCGACGTCATCTCCCTTCCGGACACAGTCTTCATGAAGGGAATGCAGTAGGGCAAGAGCCATTTGCAGAGTTAAAGACTACAGGAGAACAAGTGATGTTGGCAAGCTGACCTTCTTGAAGTCTCAGCATTGAAAGAACCTGTGTCCACACGACATCAACAAGAAGGCGAGCAAGCCTGGCACACAGGGCTCCGAACAGATAGGCTCAGAGGCAGCCACGTGAAAATACGGGGCTTGTTTGCGTGTCCAAATGGGGGCCCAGAAGGGGCTGGTTCACGCCAAAAAAATCATAATCACGGCCGGATTTGCGATCAAAACAAGCCGGAAATGCCCCTGATAGTAGCAGTGAGCGCACTTGTAGATGCGCAGCTGGGACTCGGGGCTGAGCGTGGCAAGGATGCGTCGCGAGGAGGGCGAGCCCTGGAAGTGCTTCATGATGAACAGCTCGCACCGCGCAGTGAGCTTGCGCAGGCTGAACATGTTGGCCATCACCGCCCAGTCCAGCACGCTGCGCGACGCCGGGTCCCTCCTCTGCGAGCCACACGAGCGGGCACGTTTCAGTTGCTCCCGCTGCTTAATTTATTGCACATTATTCTGCCCCTGCTTGCCGGGCAAGTTATGGGCACTGTGTGGATCATTGTTTTGCATGCACAGTGGCTGTTGAGTTTGATTGACCCCCCAGGCTCCCTCTTCGGCTTTCCACACCCTTGCGCACGCCTTTTGGAGTCAGGCATGATTGCCTCAATCCTGCTTATATTTGTGTCAGCTGCCCAAAGCTGAGGAGGTATCCATGAATCACTTCCTCTGGGTGCACATGAACATGCACAAGCTCATCTACCTAGCTCGCTATCTGCACGTCATTTCAATTTCTGCCTGCCGCTCACTGGGACAGAGCCTGCCCACACAGCTGCTCGGCTGCACCAATGTGGGCTGTTGAGGTCAGGTGGACCCCAAACTTGGCTGGCTAAAACGTGCAGAGGCTGCAAAGTAATGCATGAATTTCATGCAGCAAGGGTGGCTTCTGGATATGGAGACACACCGAGCTGAGCTGGAGGAAATTCACATCCTCATCCGCCTTCTGCGCCAGAAAGTTGTCGCAGTACTGCAGCGCCGACTTGACGTTGAACTTATGGGCAACCTGTAGGGACAAGTGATGTTAGGAGTAATAGAGCTCCAGTAAGACGACATGCCTTCCATAACACTGAGAGATCTGCAAGTAGAGCTCCCAGCAAAGGTAGAGAAGCACGAGAAGAGCGCACCTTCGTCAATGACTCTGCAGCTAGAGGATCTGACACAGGTGTGTTGTTGTATATGAAGTCAAGGAAGATTCTGGCTTCCTCGGAGCTACAATCCGGCAGGGGGATGTGCAGCTTGTTCTCTGGGCCTGTGCTGCTTGGAGCGCTCTCACAGATGCCACAGAAGACCTCTGACTTCAGGGCGAGCACTTGTCTGCCAGCACAGCATGAAGCCACTTAGACAAAAGGTGTTTTTGCGGACCCATGCTCATCAGATGGTACGGATAATTCAAGCCGCGGGTGTCGCTATGAGTAAGTAATGTTAAGACATGTGGTTAGGTCTGTGCACCTATGTGCTGGCAGCTCCTCTCCGGTGTCTAGGATTAGGATGGCGTCAGCAATTTCCTTGAACGCTGCGGGCGTACTCTCCAGGTACTTTAAAGTCTTTGGTTTCTTCTCATCCTCCGTGGACTTTCTTGGAATGATCATGGCACAACGGAGTGACCAGTCGTTCCAAAGGTTCCTCACATCAGCCCAAAGCCTTCTGGGGAGCAGGCGCAGCGTTGAAAGCAAAAAATCCAATGTGACCGCAGCGATGTTCCTGTCTGCGCAACATAAAATAAGGGTGAATGAACACAAAAAAAACAACAGTCAACGCAAGCCTTGTTCTTGTTGTAATGGTCAACGATTGCATACACCCACACGCCAGGTCAGGTGAGCTTGCAGGCCACAAAATGACCCCCAAAAAGAAATTTCCAGACCTAACAATAATCAATGAGGTTTTAAATGCGAACCTTCACCACTCTATAGATACTGAATGGAGTGTGAGGCACACCTGTAACGTATGCGATCTTCACATCAACATCGATGGGCCAGCTCTCGAGGTAATTCTGTTTTTTCCTCCTGTTCTAAATATTAGAAGGCTTTGGTACAAGGTTTCCTTGGCTAGCCAGGCATGAGGATCTCCAGGCCACCCAGTCCGATGGCGTTCCTTGCTCGAGTTCGAGAATTTCGGGACGTCACCCCACTATGATCCTGGTGAGGAGAAAGGTGAAGAAGTGTTTGATTTTGGTCACTGGCACAACCTTGGGTCTGACAATGATGATCATTTGCTGTTTTGGGATCATTCTGCAGCTGGCATGCATGCATGCATATGCGTGCTAGCGCTGTGCGCGTGAAAGTGGGTGGAAACCAGGGCGACCTCGGGGGTATGCATGTTGTGGGCTGCATAATACAGGACATAGGGCCATACAAGGGCAGGCTTGGTTCACGTGGGCTAATACTTTAAGTTGGTGCGAGCGCCAGGTCACCTACTGTGTACGCGTAGGGAGAGGGGCATAATTGCACCATTCGGATTCGGCCATTCGGCATACGGTGTATATTCGGTCGTATATTCGGTCTTTTGAAAGTTGGAGCACCGTATGGCCTAACATTCGGTGATGACGTCATTACACGTGCTACCACGTGGACTTCTCCATTTCTGTTTTTCATCCAATTAGCAACCAGCACACAACATGAACAGCCAAGCAACACTCTCAAATGATTTAGAAGACGTGCGATACATTACATAATTTTGGCTTTTGGACCGAATATACGGCCAAAAAATTTCACCATGACCAAATGGTGCAACTATGGAGAGGGGGCTGCCGCAGGCGGCCTTGCGCACTACTATGCTTTAGTTACGCATACGAAATGCATGGACTTTTTGAGCTTCAGTGTAACAGATGGTTTTCCACTGGATGGGCGTGTATAAATTACCCGGGACTACTGTCGGTGTTGTCAGGATCAGCCTGTAGCCTGTATTGGCTACAGGTCTGTCCACCTGATAGTCATTATAATTGTATAACTGTATACATTATAAAATCAAGTTCGCAAGCTCCTTCCTCCCTTCAAGAACTAGCATTACAATACCTTATAGAAATTTCCAGGCACACAGTGCCAGTGGCAGTTGCCATGCATGCATCAAGACCTCCAGCTGTGCGCATGCGAGGATGTCCATTGGGCGACCAGTGTACGCTGCAGTACATGTCTGCAACGTCCCATTCAATCCTCATCCAGTCTCACTGCCTGCTAACCCTGCCCTCCCTTGCAAGGCAGTCTGCACACGCCCCCCACACATGCAGCACATGATTTTCTCGTGTCCAAAATTTCTGAATAATACATTTTGTGACTCAACCGCGGGTATGGATCCAGAGCTGTGGCGCTGAAGCAGCAAGCCGATGCGCTAGAGCATAGGCCAGGTCGCTGCTTGGCTCCTTGTAATGCAGGCAGTAGGTTAACCTGCATGAGGGAGGCTTTGTGACCATCTGGAGTTCCAGCAGAGCTGAGCTGTCTTCAGTGGCTTGTAGGACCGAATTGGTAACGTCATTCGTGCCCGCAGAGACAAAGTTTTCATCTACGACTATCACCCGCGCCTCCCTGCAGCGCTGTACTGTCCACTCCAGGCCTGCATCCCAGCAGCGGATTTGAAGCTCAATAATCCATTTCCACACCAGCAAGCAGCGCTCTGTAGATGTGCTGCTTGTATGATGGAAGGAAGGACAATCACCATCTCAGTACTACGCTCGAGACAGTTACTTTAACCTCACTCCTAAGACAATTAAAACCGAGATTCTTACCTGCTGCAGCATAGTTGTACAATGATGAAGAGGTACATCTGCTCAAACGCACTTCGTGAAGTTGCATCTTCCATTTACTTTTGCAGACACCGCGGACCTAAGCCCATTCCCACAGTGCCAACTTACATGCAATCCGCTGCCAGATCTCAGTGGGGAAATGCTGGATCACTGCATACAGAGAAGGTGTGGCCCTGCAACGCACGCAGCAAAAGCACGACCTTCAGTACGAAAGGCTGCACAGGGATGACTGAGCCGACATTTTAAACCAGTATGATCAAAGATATATTTCTTTGTTGCCTTCTTGCGTACCCGCTTTGATCAGAAGAGATGAGGGACTCCAATGTTCTGTTGATTCACGGCCACCACTGTTGCGTTCAAAGGATCCGACATCCTGCAACGCAATTTTGCATTTGTCACACGTCTTGCTCTTTATAGCAAGAAGCAGTTCTTTGGTTTACCACATCGGTGCCACTTACACAACGTTGTCGTAATTCAAAGGTAGTTTTGCAAATCAAAATATCCAGTGAGATTTGATTTTGTTTGCAGGTAGCCATGTAATTTTGACGAAGTCTGTGCATATTATTGGTCTCCTAAAGAACATCAAACTGTACAATAGATCAAGATGGTATGGGAGCCCCAAGCTGCGAAGAACGCACCGCTACAGATTGTCCCTTTGGTTAATAATGGCATGTATCCGAACAGCAATTGCTTGCCATGTCGTTCTGGCACGCGTCAAGATTAATCAGCCTTCTTCCTGCTTCCTCTCTCTTGCGAGCTTTCAAGGTCAGGTGCAGCCACGTGCTCTTGATCGACAGTGCTGCTGTGTGTCGTCGCTCATTCACAATATAAAACATCGGCATGACAACATCACGCGAAGCTTGAAAACAGTACATCGATGCCACATTTTGGGCGAAGGCAGGTGAAATACAATTGCTTTTGGGATGCCGTATGACTTCAACACTCAAATGAGCTTGTGCAATTCCTATTCATGGTCACTAGTTTTATACATGAGGGATGAGAAGTCTCTCGAAGATGTAAATGGGCTTTAGAATGTTTCTCTTGTAGTCGAAGTCTCAGATCACGGCTCTGAGTGGGTCATCGATTTTGCCACAGGATGGAGCTTTGATTGTATCAACGCTTGTACTGGGCACTCTTTTGATCACAAAATGGATTCAGGGGTAAGAAGTGCTCTCCAGCTCCATGCTATCTTGCAATTGACGACTCCATGCACAGCCACTGATATTGTTTTTGACCTTGCAGACGAGTGAAATGGCGAAACAGGAGCACTGGCAAGCCACAGGCCCACTTTGCTAAGGTGCGGGTTCATGCGCCCAGGTAGACTCTCTACTGTGTAGGTGGCAGGCCACTGAGGGATCATATAATGCAGCACTTCCATTCCCGTCGTGCAGGTGCTAGCTGACAACTCAGACGCGCCCTTTGAGCATTGCAGTGGAAAGAGCAGACTCATAAGCAAGGCTGAACCAGCTGGCAGTGCCCTAGATGATCCGACTGCAGATGTGTACCAGCATCCTCTCTGCAGAGACATCTTGAAGGTGCTCCGCGACAATCATCCACACGCAGCCAGGTACTTTCCCTGACAGGCCCTTCCAAAGTCGTCACATCATCCTGCTTTTCCCCTGGTGTGGAGAAGAGCACATGAAAATCTTGATCTAATTGTGGAAATGCAGTGTCCTCAGGGATTCGCTGTCTTTGCCCATTCCTCTCTCGTGCTCTGGATGGGATTGGGTAGACTCTGCAGAGCAGCTCCAACGAGTCACAAAAGAGCTCAAAGGAGCGCAGCAGATTGCAGTGGATTTGGAGCATCATGCGCTGCGATCTTACCTGGGCATCACGTGCCTCTTGCAGCTGTCCACAGGTGCATTACATGACCTTAATCCTTGCTTTTGGAAGGACTCACCTTTAAAATAATACTTGAAATGCCAAGCGACATCGATAAATTTGACGAAGCATGATTTGCTGACAGGATACAAGGAATACCTGGTTGATGCACTGGCCCTGCATGACCACATGCACCTCCTGCAGGACGTTTTGGAGGATGCAAGAATTGTCAAGGTTGCTTTTCTCTCTTGTCTTTGCACTCACTACCTGCCTCCATGATGAAGCATTCAATATTCCTACGTGTACTTTCGAAGGCTGGAGTGCTTGATCATCTGTGTTGACTTTCAACTGGGTTGCCAGGTGCTGCACGGTGGCGAAAATGATATCTCCTGGCTTCAGCGGGACTTCCACCTGTACCTTGTCAACGTGTTTGACACCGAGAAGGCATGCCAGGTGAGGCTTTTAGCGGCAGTTGACCTGTTATGCTTTTTTCTGGCACTCTCACTGCCGCGCCATTACTGATGCACATTTCTCTGTGTCTCCGAAGGTTTTGGGTTATGAAGAGCGATCTCTGGCGCATCTCCTGCAGAAGTATTGTGGTGTCACAGCCAACAAACAATACCAACGAGCTGACTGGCGAGTCAGGTGGGTGGCAACCCCACGTCTTGGGTATTGATGAAGTCTCCTCCCCCTATTTCATTATTTCCTCCTGTTCACACTTGCATGTGCTCCAAGTTTTCCTATCTACTGTATCTTTCCTCAGGCATGTGATGCCCTGAGCCAGCCAGGAACATGCCTTGAATGTCATTAAAAATGGCAAGCTTTTGTGCCCAGACCTCTTGCAAAGGAGCTGGTGGACTATGCGAGGACGGATGTGCACTTTCTGGTGTACATTGCTGAAGTCTTGCGCTCTGAGCTGGCCGCTAAAGGGCCAAATGCTCTTGAGGACGCTTGCCGGCGCTCTCATCTCATGTCCCTGAACCTCTACAGCAAGCCCACTTCTCAGGTGCGGCAGGGACAAGTCAAAGATCCGTTCATTGCTCTGGCTCCACGTGTTCTGCAGTGTGCAGGCCTGATGCCCCTCTTGCATGCCTGCTTCAGGCGAGTGTGGCCGGTGCTGTGAATGCTGTGCTGAGGAGGCATGCGGCGGCAGCAGACACATCCTCTCCAGGTGTCAGGGTGACAGAGTGTATCTACGTGCTCTGCCGCTGGCGTGATCACACGGCGCGCGAACAGGACGAGAGTGAGTGGCCCTTCACACGACCGTGCCTGCCGCATGCATGCAGCAATTTTCTTGTTTTGCATCGTGATGATCATCACAAAATCCCCCACATGTCATGGCTTCTTTGCTGGTCTGATAGGACAACATTCACACAAAATTCAATGAATTGAACATGTTCAGTTAGCCAGTGAAACTGAAAGGCTCCAATGATGCAAGACAGGCCCCCAGTACATCATGCCAGACGCCCTTCTGTTGTCTCTCGCCACAACGCCTCCTAGCAGCCCCGACGAGCTCTTCAAAAGAGCCACCAAGGCAAACAGTGCCTGGAGCTTGCCTTCAGATTCTCAACTGCTGTTGAAACGGCATGGCGCAGAGGTGTGAAGTCAATAATCAATATCTATTTCATCTCCCCTTACGTACAGACATGGGTTGGTGCACATGCCTTGATATGATATCAAACGTCCTGCAAAATGGAATATAAGTGACAAGGAGCACTATGAAAATTTGTGATGGTCAACTCTGCAATTGCGTCATGCATGACGCCCATCTTTGGAAAAACACACTGCCGCATATTTCAGCTTGGGAAAGCAGGAGTAGCTTAATGTGGATGTTCTGTGGCGCAGCTGTGCAGGCTTTTGGAGGAGGCGCAGCTGGGGATGCATCCATGGCAGCAGGGCCAGTCGGCGGCCGCGGCAGGCAAGCAGCGCCGGACGGCCGAGGAAGCTGCCGAGCGACGGAGGAAGCTGGTGGCCAGCTTCTGCGCCAAGTCTCCGGTGTATGAGAACTGCCGCATGCTCTCCATGGACGGCGCTCCGCTGTCCTTCATCGACCTGCGCAAGCTGCAGTGGTACGAGGTGTGATGCTGCTGATTCTTGACTGTGATGCCTGCCTGCCTTGTGAGAATTATCATTATTATTATTGATTCACGTTTTGCTGCCAAAAGGTAAGGTACTTCCTGCAGACAAGCTGCTCTCTTATGTAGTCGCTCATATTACATGCAATATGAGCGACTGAACCCATATGCACCATTGTAGCACGCTGTGTGCATTGGGTCAGGTCTCACATTACATACATTACCGAACAGGTGCATTGGATGGAAAATTGGGATTTGAAACTGGTAGTGCTCGCTTGCACGCAGGCAGCACTCAGCCGCATTGCAGCCAAGTGCATCTGATGAGGCAGGGTGGCAGTCAAGTGACATGGCGGCGTTTGCTTACAAGGGTTTTCTATGGCCTGCATGAGATTCATAGCGCATTGAAAAACGAGTGACTTGTCTATGGCAGGCACGTGGCCTGGCGGAGAGGGTGAGCGATGACCCGCCCACAATCCGGCTGCTGTTCCGGCACAAGGCGGCAGATCAGGTCACCGGTGCGGATGTGTTTTACGGAGAGCGCAAACTCAACTGCTGCGTGGCCTGCGGCAACTCCACCAACTACCTCCGCTACAGGGTGTGCTGACCTCTGCACATGGCTTTGCAGAGTCCTTCCACTATATATCCTTGTTAGATGTCTCGATATATGTCAAGAGTAGTCGTGAAACATCATCTCATGCATGGGCTCCTCCCTTTCCTGTTGTGGCGCGCGCATGCTGGTCGGGCATGTGTGTGCTATGTCATGTTTTGTGCATGCATGATAACGTGTCTGTGGGTGCGCAGGTGGTGCCTGCATGCTACAGGCGCTACTTCCCTGTGCACCTCAAGAGCCACCGCAGGTGCTGCGCTGTCCTCTTAGTACACTTTCAGACATGCGCAGAAGAACTGGTTCTTGCAGCATGCCTGGCCCAAATCCGCAATGTCTCCTCATAATCTGACAATAAAGGCTGTTCATTGTTTCCATGCAGCCATGATGTGGTGCTGCTCTGCTTTGACTGCCACCAGATAGCGCATCAGGCTGCCGAACGCATGAAGCAGGCAATAGCCAGGTGGGTTGTCACCCAGCAGATGCACAAGTTACATATCTCTGTAAATGCCAATGTATCGTTCTAGCCTGTGAGTATCCCCACCCAGATATGGATTGCCTCAAGATGCCCTTTCACTGGGACATGGTGAGTGCTAAACTAACCTGAGAGAGAAATTGAAGGGTAGCAAAAAACCAAAGGGTCAAGCACTGCATCTCCACATAGATGTCCCCACATGTGATGCATGCACAGGGAGTATGGCGTCCCTCTGCTACCGCCAATACCGCCGCCGACCGAGGGTGCAGCAGCCGCAGGCATGCCAGAGAAGGCGCTCCATCCCACCAACATCCGCCGCTCCGCACTGGCACTGCAGTACCACGCGACCTCCATGCCGGCCGAGCGCCGTGAGAGGCTCACGGTGAGACCTTCTCCCACCAAGATTGGGTCTGTTGTAATGCATGCATGCCTTCAAAGCATGCTTGTATGCATCAGGACCAGCTCCTACAATATCGACATGCATGACAGTGTACGCTATCAATCGCCGATGCTGTCTTGCCTGGATCCATCATTTCCCATGCCGGGACCATGCTTACATGTGTCTGCGTTGAGTTTCCTAAACCTTTCCTTTTACTGACACAGCAGCAGTCCATTTCTGTCATTCGTATAGTATGATAACAGGCTTGTGTGCGGGGTCAGGCTCTGGTGAGGGCGTACGTCGGGGTTTCCACAGCTGCAGCGGACGTGCAGCAGCCTCTGACAGAGCAGGAACTCCAAGAGGGCCTCATGGCCGGCTTTGGAGCGCGCGCACGGCGGAAGCACATGCAGCGGCATGCAGCCAGCAAACCGGCAGATGCGCGCACCTGTGGTGATGCCGATGCTGACATCAGCGGCAGTCAGGAGCCTGCCAGCGGTGCAGATGCAGCTGCAGGGAGCAACAATGCCCACCCTGTTCCCAGCAGCAGTGATGGTGGCCAGCCTGTCAGCCATGACATGCCAGCTGAGGCTGAACGAGAGGCCCAAGAACAGCTACCGGCCCAGGGCAATGGCCATCACCGGTCAGAGGAAGAAATTGCATGCAAGAATGGCTTGGACAGCGAACATGTGTCAGACTCCAATCAAGCAGCTGCGGAGGAGCAACCCGGCAGCTCCCACGAGTCAGAATGTCTGCAGATGCAAGCAGCAGATGCAGAGCTGGCAGGGGAGCAGCCAGCGCAGGGCACCCTGGCGGCTGCAGCGGCGAGGGACCTGAACAAGGGGGGCCACCAGTGGCATGGCAGGAAGGTGGTGGAAGCTGTGCTGGAGAGGGGCGGAGAGGAGGAGCTGTGCGCACTCATGGCTCGCTTCAGGCAGTGCTTTGTGGATGCCCTGCAGCCGCAGCACCTGTCCCCCTCATGGCAGATCGACCACAGGTGCGAAGACTGCTGAACTTCGGCCATTTTCCGCTTTTGCAGATTTTCTTTCGGAAGTGTTGGGAGATTCTCTGCATGGGAACATGCTGGGGCATATGAAGGGCCTCAGTGGGGGGTGATGCAATGTACTTTGAAGTACTGATGTGTGCATGTAAGCGTGTGTTCATCCTGCGCGCACAAATTCACTTGCATGGTGCCCTTGACTTGACATGACATGACTGGGAATATTGTCAGATCTCGTACATCGTGTGCCTGCATGCGTGCAGTGCGAAGCGGGCATTTGGTGACTACTCCGTCTACAGCTCGCATGAGCCTGCGTAAGAGCAGAGCTCTGCGTGGGCGTGAAATTAGGGCACAGTGTTGGTGGCGACATCAATGCTAGTTCAAAACGTGTCGCGACACCGTGTCAGGTGACCTGAAGGAGCGGCCCGTTTGATTTGTATGTTTTGATTGCGCGCTGAGCACCAATGACATCAGAAGATAAGACCGATTGAACCTGTGTGACAAGTGAAGTACAGTTGTCATGTGAGTCTTCCCTAACCATTTTTGCTGGATTCATATGTCGCACATATGCACAGTTGCTTGCCATGCAAACTCCTTTGGAAGGGACGCCGCTGCCTGGGCCGCTGCGTCAGATGTGTCATGGGCGACGCACTCACTGCTTATTTCCACATTTGTCAATCTTGTCCAGACTAGTTCCCCATTTTCAAAGCGTCTTTGATCTCACTGGCCAGGATCCATGGATTCAGACATAATTCGATTGTTGGCACATCAACGCATTTCCCTTTGGCATCTGCCTCTGGGGTTCCAGGCCCTTCCCTTGAATGATAGTCTTAGCAATAGAGGTCTCTTCTTCAACAGTAGGCCTTACATTTAAGATCCCTCGCAACATATGAGGCCAGAAGGATTCACACTATTGACCAATTGTTTTCCCTGCCTGAATGTTCATTAATGCACCAAAAGCAACAACTCTGGATCCTGCTGAGCCCCAAAATATGCAGCTGTGATAGAGCCTGCACTCGATCTGTACGCAAAGGTGCTTGGTCCTCCAATCATGCATGCACATGGCAAAGACAGTGGCCTCCCCCCATCCTGAGAACCTGGAGGCCAAATCTCTATCAGAATTGGCCAGGTAAAAGAACATCGCTCTGAGCAACTTTGGTCCTGGTCTGCCCATCCGCCCAACTCTCATAGTCCCTGCCCAGCAGCTCTAACAATGTTGGCATCAGCGCCTGCAGCACAGCTGTGGCCACCAGGCCCCCCGTGTAGCTCAGCAGGAAGCCTGGCACCACAGCCAGTGGGGGGCCCAGCCTGACATTTGCCACTATCTTTGCTCGCGCCTGCAAGTGTCCAGTATGCCCCTGAGCAGCCAAGCTCTCCACAGTGCTGGAAGGCACAGATACCAAGGCTTGACTCGTCCCCTGAGCTTCAGAGTTGCTGGCTGGGAAGCTCTCATCTCCAGATTTTCCAGGAGTGTGCTCCTCTGATGATATGCTGGTGGCTTCACAGCTACCTATGATTTCTATGTCATCCACAGTGCCATTGCCACCGCTGCTGCTACTGCTGCCACTGCTGCTGCTGCTGAAAGCAGTCATCTCACTATTGCTGACATGGCCGTTGTCAGTCTGTGCCAGTGGCTGTTCTGCGCCTGCGCTTTCAACGGCATTGGCATTTTTGTGAGGAGCCCTCTTGCCTACATATGTGAGCGTGCTGGTGAAGGAGAGGCTGAACTTCTCATCCCAGGCAGCATCGCCCAGAGATGCGCGTTCGCTGCTGAAGGAAACAGACCCGCTCTCAGGATCTGGCGTCACCGACACCCAGACTGTGGGCTCCAAATCCACCCCTGCATGCATGATCCGCAGAAGAAGTCACACCCAGCAGGATTGAACGTTGCTCAGTAAGAAAAGCATGTGTGGATTGCAGGACTGGAGAAAGGTACTTAAAGAGGCTAGACCTGTGATGCCGCGCAGGGGAGCACTCAAGCAGAAGGTGTCACTGCCAGGTTCCCTCTTAATCCATGATGGGTCCAGCAGTGAGTACTCCTCAACAGGCAGGGCCAGATAATTGGCCACGCTCCTTCCTTCAGCCCGTCTTTCTCTCACAGCTGCTCTCCCACGGCCTTTGACTGAGAACTTCACCCACTTCCCCTGCAGGCAGGATTCATGATCCATCAACATGCGTTCAATTAAAAGCCACAATGTCATCTTATTGAATCCACTAGTGACAGGTCCAAGTCACCTGTTTCTTTTTCTGGGCGGGGATGTCCTTTGCAGTGCTGCCCTGCGCCTTGCTCAGAATTTTGTTGATGACTGATACAGCACGCTCCAGAGCAGCCATAGAAATTCCATTTTGTGCCATATAGAGCGAAGGCAGGGCGCTTCCAAAGCTTCAAGGATCTCCAGATCACATCGTGCCGTATACACTCTCTAGAACCTAGGATCCCTCATGCTGACTATAGCATGCCTTCAAAGACCCCCAATCGCCAAGATTCACAGTTTTTTCTTGCGATCCTTTGGATTCTTCCCTTGTTTGCAGCACGTGCGTGCAAGCTGTCCTCCAAGTGGTCCACTCAACCTGCAGGGAAGTATTCGCACATCAAAGAGCAGTTTGCTTACCTTTTACTTACATTGAGAAATTCTCTGGTTCATAGTCACTTTTTGGCTGAAGTAAGGCAGCCTTGAAAGCGCTTTGCCAGTTGAGGGGCTGAATATAGCGTGACGGTACCGAGATTTGCAAGGAGCTGCAACTTGATCGATCCTTATTCAATTCCAGCGATATAGACATCAGGGGGTTACTTGATCGGCAATGTATCCTTCGCAAGAGTATGTCGCTGAAGCTGACCTTTTGTTATTGTCACATCGCTTCCTTTGTGCTGTTTGCCCCTGCCATTCCTGTCTAATCTTCGTCTGTTCCTGTTACTTTTTTGTGATAAGACTCCGGATAGTCGCACTTCTTCACTGAGCACTCTCTTCCTCCCTTTGCAGGCGCCTGAAGCAGACCACAGAACTAGTCACGGAGGTCCCTGGTTGCCGACCGCTCAACCGTGATCAGTGAGTTCCTCAGTCTGTTCCACCTCTTCTTGTTCTAGGATCTATCTTGACTGCAGCGTGCCATCTGCCACAGATTTTCCATCCTCCATTGCCTGCCTTCTTGTGTCCTTTGAAAGCCAAATCCCACATGACCGCCAGCAACGTTACTTGTCAAGCTTGCGAGCTTTGGATTCTCATGCGCAGGTCGCTGTACGAGGTGCCAGTGCGAATGCGCGACGGCCGCATAACAAACCTGCGCATCAGCCTGCCGCCAAACTTTCCCCATGGTAGGCCAGCGCTGTCAGTGACCCACCCCATCCGGCACCCTTGGGTGGATTCCGCGGGCCGCCTGTCCTTCCCTGCCCTCGACGGCTGGGCCCCCGGCCGCTCCAGGATCGCCGCCGTTGTGGCCGAAGCCAGCACCAGCCTCTCGGGGCAGCCTGCCCGCTCTGATGCATCCCCTAGCCCCCAGCGGCCCAGCGGTGAGTTTTGATCTTATCAACGCCATGCCACCTAGCTTGCAACTGCAATCGTCACCCCCATAAAGCCGTTTGCTGTTGTTTCATGAGACATGTGATCCTTGGCCTTGCGCTGTGCAATGCATGTCATAGATGCATCATATTGCAGCAGCACTGACACAGCCGAGCTCCTGCTGGCTGCCGTAGATTCAGGGCCCAGTCTCACAACAGAGTCTGGCATTTAGGGCAATGAGACATTTGCGGCCATAACATCAGGGTCCTCTTCGCACACTAGTCAGCAATCAAAATATGAAAGCCCAGCGATGTGTATTCCTCTGGACCCTCATGCCACAGATGACCTCTTAAGTGGGGCAATTCATCACATGACACGCATGGCAGGGATGCTTGAAGACAGTCCCGTATGACAATGTAATCAATAGTTTGCCTTATATCAGCAGGCGCCAGCCCGGCCCCGGTGCCGCGGCCGGCGGCATCGCCAAGCAGAGCGCCGACGGTGCCGAGCGAGTTCCAGGAGCTGGCCGCCATGAGCATGGACGACCTCACAGAGCTGCTCTGCGATGAGGCCGAGTACACCTCCTTTGTGCAGAAACAGACCGCCAAAACCCACATCGCCCAGGTGCGGTACATCATTTCTGAGAGAACAGCTGGAAAGTTGCCAGTCAATAATCGGGGATATTTACAACTTTGCCATTGCGCAGGCAGCGTTGGCGACTTTCTGGAATGTTGGATGACCATGCGTTCTGCTTTGATTATAACGATTTAGGTTTCCTCTGGAGAAGCTTATGAGTCGTGCGGAGCCATGTGCAAATCGCACAGTCACATACTGTATTGTGACATCCTGCATGCACTTGCTGACCAGGTGAAAGCCCAGCTGCGGCGTGGGAATGCAGAGCTCGCTCGGGCAAACCTGGCAAAGGAGGGCCTATTGGGAGAGCTGCGGAATCAGATTGCCATCATCAGGTGTGGCGAGCCGTGCACGCTGTCTCGGCAACAGATGTGCCATGAATAGTTGCATGTGTCAAGCTTCTTGTTTTCATTTCTTTTCTAGATGCCATGCTGGGCGCTGATGTTGACAGTCGCAGTCAGGCATTGGATCAGCCGTAAGTTGGATGAGAGCAATGTAATTTGACCTGACTAGATGCGGCTCTTTCTGGCAAGAGTGGCAGTGAGTGAGAGTGTTGTCTGGCAGGTCATCGGAGTATGCGGCAGTGAAGGAGTCATTTGATGAGAAGTACAAGCGCCAGCAGGCAGTAATTCAGCCGCTGCAGCCGTCCGCACTCATTGCTACTCTTGATCGAGCCGCCAGCCAGGCCGACAAGGACAGCGACCAGGTGGGGCCCTTGCATCACCCTCTGGCCTTACGCAAGTGCAATTGAGATCTCCACTGGACCTAAGGTGCCAGCTTGACCTGCTGTACATGGAAACATGATTTAGTGTGTGCACCACAGCTCTCTGAGTTTCCCTTTTGAAAACTTGATTTTGGGCGTGCATTACAATTCCCAAATGCCAATCATGTAGCAGCTGCTTCGAAGACAGACACCCATGCGAGCTTCACGAGGGGTGCATTTTGTCGTGCAAGTATTGTGCAGGAAAAAACCGAGAAGGGATCATGTGATGTTTTGCCAGGATGGGAAGTAAGTGGCCTGCATTGGATGATGCAGGTGTATGAGAGCTTCTTGAAGGGCGATGTCACCGTGGATGTGTTTGTGCCTCAGTATGTTAAGGCGCGCAGCCTGTTCCACCAGCGCGAGCTGAAGAAGCAGGCAGCACAGCAGACCCTCTGAGAGTGATGGTCCTAGTGAGCCTGAAGCAAGGCACAATGTCGAAAGATGGCATATTAAATACATAGAGATGGAGACATTGGCAGTTGCCGTTCTGCAAGGCGTGACTAGCGGGTGGGTGCGGCAATTATTGAGGTGGCATTTGCTAGCCAGAGCTTGCTGCTCGCAACACCATTTGTTCCAGATATTGGGCATGTACAGTAGAATGAAACCCTGTACCACGCATCGTGTCGTGTACATTATCGTCTGTTATGTCGAAGAGCTGGCCCAAGGGCTGAAAATACTTTCATAATCTGCTGCATCATTACGATTACACGCTCACAAGCTGAAGATACTTTACACTTAGCAGAATGCTGGAACACGATGTCCTGCTATAATAGCAGCGCCACCATGATCAGCGTGCTGTCTTCTCTCAGCCAGTCCTGATGTCAACAACAATGTTCATAAACCTTGCTCATGTCTTCATCTTGCGCGGCTTGTCAAACACTTGCTCAGTGCCGGTCAGCTTCTTCTCCAGCTTCTCCCTAAGCGGGCGCGCCTCAGGAACCAGCAGCTCGTCAAACTTGCTAGTGTCCACGTCCACCAAGTGTGTGTGCTTTGTGCGGCCGCGCCGGCCGAAGTTCTTGACTTGCATGACCTGCACAGACACATGCAGACTTACCACACGCCCCATGCCATTTCTGCATTCGGAACCATTACTTCCCTATCATTTGCCATACAAGCTGATCATGGCAAAACTGCCCATCATGGCAAATGCGACCCAAGTATCATCATGCGAGCATTGTTCTCAGGCAGTTAAAAAGGCTGCTTGGGTCCTGCTTGGATCCGTCAAGGAGGACGACGCGTGGCAGCTCGTCTGCAGACGCACCTTGCCTCTGGCAAGCTGAGCTTGTAAGAGTTGTAAGAAGAAATATATTGCAGTAGTAGTAAAAGTGTCATAATTATGAGGAGCGCGTGCGCACCTTGGGCAGCACGGATTTGTCCATCTTGTCTTCGCCGGTGGGGCCGGAGTAGTCGCGGCGGAAGATGTTGTCTCCGCCGACGGCGTCCATGCCGGCGTCGCCCGCGTCCTGGAAGAAGGCGCCCTTGTGCCAGTACTTCTGCAGGAACTTCCAGCTCTTCTTCGGGGCGTTTGCGTCCACCTGCAACATGGGGCATGGAAAAACTTTATGCACAGTCCTTGCACAGTCCTGCACGGCACCCTTGCCAGATCTCTGCAGGCCGGCACAGAATTCCATGGCCCATTGCAAGAAGATGTACTGCGTGTTGTGCGCCGCATGTTCAAAAGATAGGTGAGGGCCCTCCAACACAAGGGTCGCCCACAAGTGAACACTCAAGAGGTAGCAGCCGTGCCGACCCTCGAACCGCTTGGAGGTTCCACAGCGTCGTTTCATTGCATACCGGCTTTGTACAGTTCTTGGCAATGCTTGGCACATAAGAGAAACAGACAATGGCAGACAGGCAATGGCCGCCAGTGAGGGGTGTGTCAGTCAGGTAGCAGGAAATGGTGTTCCCTACTTCCCTCAAGTGCAAAACACAATTTCCGCCGGTGAGGGGTGCAGAGGGTGAGTCACCTTGGGGTGGGTGGCCTCCCATGCGCGGCGTTCGGCCTCGGTCATATTTTTGAGCGCCTCCTTCTCCTCAACCTCGCGCGCCTCACGTTCACGGCCCTCCTTCTCTCGCCTGTGTTTTCACAAGTGCAACACACTCCTCGGTTTCTTCTGGATTGTCCTACAGTCATCTACGATTTATTTTCTAATCTAGTATTGGAGAAGTTCTTCGTACTAAACACTGCTGGCCTGTAGGTTGCGATGACGCTGGGCGCCATATTAATCACTGCATGCCTCCTTCCCCAGGGGGTGAAAGAGGGTGTCTGGGCATGCAATGCACGCAAGGCTCCCTGAATTGCTGGCTGAGTCGACCAAAATTGTCACCCTTATATATATATATATATACAAGCGGTCTTTCTTGTCGTACAGAATAAAGTCTGGTGCCAGAAATACTTTGGATAGAGCTAGAAAAGGTGCTGGGATATTCAGTGCACCTGATGCGGGCCAGCTCCCTGGCCTTCCACTGCTCGTACTGGGTCTCCTCATCCTTGTCATCTTCGGTGTCCACATCACCTATCTCCTTGGGGCCCTGCATGCAGCAGAGACGCAAACACTCACTCAACATGCTTTTTACAAATTGCAGGTATCCCGACAGCCCTTTAGCAGGGGAATTCGTTACAAGTCAATCTTCACACAAAGGCTCAACATCACGGAAAGTACAGCACTTGGTATCTGCAAGCCCCTTCCATGAGCTCCCTCCTCTTGTGGGAAGAATGCTTGACAGAGGCAGTGTCACGCAAGCCTTGATGATAGAATGAAGGGCATGCATGGCTATAGCGGCGAGCGAGCATGCTCGACAGAGGCAGTGTCATGCATTTTTTAAATAAGAAAATTCAAGGCATGCATGGGTTCCCACGGTTGATTGGATACTGCTTGGATCTGGCCAGTCTCACAAGAGGTGAAATTTTGCCAGCCTTCACCTGCAGCTTGTCTTCAGACTGACCTTGTCTCTGACAGGAAAAGCGTGGAATAAAAGAATAAGAAATTTCGGCGGCGTACCTCCGCGGCGGCGCGCGCGGCGGCTTCTTCGCGGGAGATTTGGTCGGAGACGATGTCGCGCGTCTGCAGCTTGCGCGCCTCCAGCCGCTGGCGTTCCCTCTCCAGCGCCTCCTCTTCTTCCCTCTCCATCGCCTCCCTCTCCGCTATCGTGTCCCGCTCCGCCTGCCGCACACCAGAGCCCAATTTTATCTCAACACTCAGTGGAATGGGAAGTATTTCCACAAATACAGGCCTGCTCTTTAGGATGAATGAATAGATTAAACAAGAATGCAGGATTCTGTCTGGTGGCACCGCTCGGTGCCCACCGGGCGTTGTTCGTCCTTAGCAAAAGTGCTGGCCGTCCTGAGCGCAGGATATGCGAAGAGCTTTGGTGCGCCCTCAGGACAGCCAGCAATTGCTGAAGACGGACAAACAGGATGAAAGGCCAGATATGTAAGATCTGCGCATGTGGAGTGCGAAAAGCAACGTTTGAGGAATGAGCCGGCCAGATACCTTGGGCACGAAGACCGGTTTGAGCATGGCGCGGCCGACGCCCTCATCTTCGCTGTCGGTCTCATACTCCGACTCATCTTCATCCTCTTCCTCTTCTTCCTCGTCAGCCGCAGGGGCCAGAACTTCCTGCTCCTGCTGCCTCTTCAACCTGCCATACCCGGCACCCTCCTTCAGCGGGGTGTGCCGCCACATGTCACAGGCATGCGGGCTACATCAGCACGGAGCAAGCATGGATACTCTGTGTGAGCATGTGTAAGCATACAGCTACTTCTGTAAGATTCGCATGTGTCAGCCCCAAATGATGGCAAGGAGTGTCTGTACTGCCATGCGCAAGGCTGCAGCGTCAAGTCCGTCATTTGGCTGCCCCTAAAAGGCAGATTGATTGAGCACCAGGACTCCTGCAAGCGTCCAAAGCGTGCAGCTGCTGCACCCAGCTGGACTTGAAAAGAACAAATCTCCAGGAAAACTCACGCACCGCTCGCGCACTGCAGCACGCCGGGCCTCCCTGTCCTCGTCGTCATCCTCTTCTTCCTCTTCGTCTTCACGCTGCTGTCGGCGCTGCGGCACATCCCCTGCCACCTCGTCCTCGTCGGAGTCTGCCGCTCTGTGGCGCGCGATGATGCGCGGAGCAGCCGTCTCCTCATCGCTGCCCTCCTCCCTCCTCTGCACACAGATTGCTTGATAGTCATGTGTCTGTGTTTGTATCAGTAAGCAGATATTCTGCAGGTCCCCCAGCGACCAGGTGCTGCTGGCTAGATCCCACTTTGCTGCATGTCTACTTGCAGGCTATCAGCAAATTGTCCACCAGCACTCTCCGCTATTTGCTCGTGACAGGCATGAGGACGTCAGTTGGGGCAAGTGCAACATGGTTACATGCAACACATGATCAGGAGTGAAGCTGGTTCATGGGTTCTCCTCTAGAAAGAGAAACACGTGGAGGCTAGAACGACCGAAGCAGCAAGACACAGTGTGAAGCCACACCTCTGCCAGGCGCCTCAGACGGGGGTCTTCTGCAGCCTTGACTATGACAGGTGGGGCGACGGCGGTCACGCCTGCCTCATCATCTTCTGACACATCTGACAGCGCCTCCTCCTCCTCCCCCTGGTACCAGTCTGGGGCCTTCCCTGGCCAGTACCTGGGCACCAAAAGGGGCAATAGAGGACCTCGACAGAAGCTTCCCACCCGCTTGATCTGCAAAGAGCAGCTTTTTTGCCAGCATGCACATGATCATCAGCTGGAAATTCTTAACAGAGCATGGGCTGGAGAAATACCTCTTCACGGAGGCCTGCTTCACGCGTCCCTTCTCCTGCTCGTTGTCTGCTGTGCTGCCAGCCAGACCGCGCGCAGACATGATTAATTACTGTTCAGTGTCAGTGGCTGTCTCAGCAAGAGAGCTCTCTGCCCCTGCGAGGCTCTTTGATGTGGCAGGAAAATTGCAGATTAAAAATTACTGCCGAGCCATGAAGGCACCTGCAGGAGTCATTCGCAAACAATTCATCTTCTGGATTGGGAACGAAAGGAACTTGCTACAGCTTGCTGCACACCGAAGAGATTGTCGTTGTAGATCCAGAAATTCTTGAGATTGCATGGGACGACTCAATGCGACAATACACGTGAAGAAAATAATAAGTTACAATAAGATCTCTTTCTGATATGAGCTGCTCAGGCTCATCATCAGCAAAGCATCAAACATTCTGAGATGTGGAAAGCAACTTACCACTGCAGACTCCAGCTTCAAAGATCGTGGATCAACAGCTCAGCTACTGTTGATACAGCTTCAACAGGAAATGGTCTTCGGAGCGCCTTAATGGCAAGCTTCTCCATGATCGACTCCACAGAGTCGAGTTCTTCAGGTTCATCAAATCCCTTCGTCTATTGAACCTATCGATGTGGACTTCCTGTGGTCTCGGATCGAAAGATTGCTGCTTTGAAAGGAATATATGAGCCTGTACAGTGAGCTCAGCACACAAAGTAACACCAAAGCAGCCAGTCAAGATAGAAATTGGATTTTGCTTGTCGATTTGGCTCTGCTGCCGGTCTAGATCATGTCTCTGCAACAAAAGGGATGCACCGGATCTCTTCGTCGCGGGTGTTTGCATGAGTTTCCATCCTTCAGAGTCAAAATTACGTCCAGGCCTACCAGAATTGTGACACGCGCCCTAAAGAGCAGGGAGCAAGCCAAAAGCAAGGCCCCGATCGGCCGAGGAAAAGAAGAGGACGCAGATCGATTCAAGTAAGATTATATGCGATGCTTCAGGCCTCTGAAATGTTGCATGAGTGGCGATTGCTGTCCAATATATCATCTGAAAGGTATCGTTGCTCCATTGCCCAGCGAACTAATTTTTGCTCCAAGCTAAATATGGCCCTGGAACCTGCAGATGGAACCCCGCTACTGCGCGCTGGGCAAGAGTAAAGGCAGACAAAGATGTTGATGGTACGTCAGCACTTCTGCCAGTTCGTTTGTTTCGATCCAAATTGATTTCAAGGCCAGTTGTCCACCTAAACAAGGGTGTGCAACTTTGTTAATGACTCGCAGGTAAGTACAAGACTGATACGTGGGAAGAGGGCGGCGTTGCTACCATCACACCTCTTTCAGGCTCGCCCTATGTGGTGGGTTCCAGCACACTGCCATTCTTCACCCCAATACAGGAATTCTTCTTGCCAGGTCGCTTCATTACAGATGCACTGTGCCTGGCAACATATCAATGCAAGATCTGAAATTGTTTCAGGTGTGGCCAGTCATCCATTCAAAATTGGTGAAGCGGGGCCTAAAGTCCATCCCTCCCAAGGAGGTGAGTTGGCGCATGCATTATGACTGTATGCGCTGTTCAATTCTATAGGAATTATTCAGCTGCCCAGGACCTTCTCGAATTAATTGCTGTATTGGGATTCTGCTGCAGGCCTTCCAATTGCAGCAAAGAGGAGCTACACTTCTGGACATGTAATCTCCTGACCGTACCTCTTGCACTTTCCTCTTGGACGCTGTTGTGTAGTGGACCATCTTTTTCTTTCTATAGGTAGATGTCTATAAATATTGTGCTTTTCACAGCATTTGCGGTCATGCTCTGAAGAGACGCACCGGCAAAGCAGGCAGGTTCTTTACCAATAGACAAAGAAACCAAGGTGGAAAGGAGAGCAAGGAACGATGTTCAGGGTCGGTAAGGATGAGCGTTGAGGAGTGATGAGGGTGTGCTGGCTGCAGGAGGCCAGAGTATCAGTATGAGTTGGAGCGCATTGAGGGGGCGGTCAATGTGCCCATGTTCCGGAAGGTGGCAGGCTCCTCTCCCTGGGATCGTCTGAAGAGAGTTGCCATGGGCGCACTCGCCATGACAGCCACAGGTGAGCGGCTGCTTTTCTTGGGCTCCTGTGCACAGGGATTTCATCGATGCCTTGAAGAGGACCCACAGAAGTCCGACGTGCTTCACATAAACATAAGCCGCAAAAAGACAACCCGCACTCAGCAGCCACAGACTATTACTTTGAGTGTACATGCTATGAAGGCAATCATGCCAACAAGAAATTACAAGGCAAGCCTACAAGCAGCAGGCATGTAAAAATAATGTTTTCATGCAGAGTCGGACCCAGACTTTGCTGCCAAGGCAGCAGCGCAGCTGAAGCCGAGGAAGAAGGTGATTGTGTACTGCGGGCGGGGAGGCACCATCAAGACTGGGTTTGGGAACGAGAAGACCGGCAAATTCTTCAAGGATGATCCTGAGCGCGCGTTTGGCATCGAGTCACGCTCGCTGAAGGCCTGCCATGAGCTGTTTGAGGTGGGCTGACCCTTGCCAGCCTCTCAATATCACCATCAAATATCCTTGGTTGCCCCGTATCCTGTCTATGCTTTGTCCCTCTCATCAGAGACGCTGGAATATGATTGGTCGGCAGTGAGGTGTTGTCTTACAATATTTTTTGATGCAGGCTGGCTTCAAGGATGTGCTTCATTTGGAGGGCGGCCTTTCGCAGTGGAGGCATGAGGGTTACCCTATTGAGTGATACATGTGCTGAGCACCAATGCTCTCCAAGAACAGTATAGATCTAAAACTGAATACTAATCATTCTTTATTGGTTGGCCCTGCGGCTCCTTTTCGAAGCAGCGCTCGGCTCCTTACTGTAGGTGACCAGCTGGCTGCAGCTGTGATTCCGCGGCCGCAAAGTCAGTGTTACATTCATGATGAGTAGTCTGTCTGGACAGCGGTTTGGACAGCGGTGTAGACAATAGCCTCAGCTGATGCATTGAATTGGTGTCATGAACTAATGATGACCAATCGATAACTTTGTCTTGGTAGGTGGCAAGTCAGCTGATACTGCCATGGAATTACAGCCTGGGCTTGATCATAAGGTCAACAACACGTGAGGCTGTTGTAGACAATAGTCGATGTACATGCCATGTACATGCCACAGTGTGTACTGGGAGTCCAACAATTTGGAACAGCCATGGCACTGAAAATTCAGAAAGTAGAATGAAACGCCGGAATAAATGAAACTTCAACACTAGTACTCAGAGTCGAAAGTGCAGACTCTGAGATACATGGCACAGGTTCATAAAATTCCGTCCCACTCTCTGTCAAACTCAGTGACAAACTCCTCCATGAACCTATGCCTGTGCTGCGCCATGCGCTTGCCCGCATTTGTCTTCATCATGTCCTGCATGCGCAATAAACACCTTCATTTCATAATTACTATTTCATCCAATCAGAGCAGGACAGGACACACACTACAACATGGACGCTGCATGGTTGAAGTATTCACCTCACGGTGGTAGCATCAGTGCAGAGAACCTAGAATGAGCCAGGCTGTGTCATGCACCTTCAGTTTAAGCAGCTTCTCATGGAAATGGTTGATGGTGGTCTGCTGGAAGCTCTTGTCCATGTAGGCCTGCTTTGTCAACCCATCCCTGGGCTTCACTGAGGGGTCATGCAGCACCCTTTTAAAATATCCCCCATATGTGAAGCATCTGGCGATGCCCACAGCTCCGATAGCATCCAACCTGCACCACCCACAACTTGACAAATTGGTGCCACGCCAAATGGGTAAACGCGAGGCATGTTCCCACAGAAGTCTCTGAGATGTTCTCAAGAATATCTCAGCACACCCGATCTAGCAGCTGCGCACATCACCTGTCAGCATCTTGCACTACAGCAAGCTCCCTTGTGACATGCTGGCAGCCGCTTGCCAGCTCATCCTGCAATTGGAATAGTATTTACAACTTGTTAGACAAGAGAAGGACATGCAGGGCAACCCTTAATTTTGCATGGTAGAAAACGCGCTACACACACCTTAAAGCCAATGCCAGCAATGATCCCCAGAATGGAATTCATCTGGTCCGGCTTCACATTCTGTGACTCCAAGAATGCCTGCCAGGCAACACATTGTCAATGCGGATGTGGTAGACGACGTCATGCTCATACCAGAGTAGGCCTCTGGGCAATACCTGGACAGTAGTCCTGCCAGCATCTTTGCTGCCGCTGTATTTCCAATCAGCCACATCATGCAGAAGAGAGGCATGCTCTATGATTTCTAGCGAGGCTTCCTGCAGCAAGGACAGGCATCATCAGCAAAGCGCATTGATTGATTATCTCTGTTGTTTTCAGGACCACAACCATTTCATCCTCTGCAGAAAAGACTGGAATCACGCTATTTGTCCTGAGATGCAAAACACCTCCAAATTTTCCTGTTCTGCTAAAGACAAGGCCAAATTTCTGACTCGATCGATATGCCTGCACCAACAAACGGATGATGTGAGATTGGAGAAGTCGTTGATGATCAGCGTTTTGACACGTAATCTGTTTTTAGAGGTGCAGTCGTTGAGTACCCACCACCAATCATGGCTTGCATCAGGCCCAAGCTTAATAAGTTCCTGGCGCACAAACTTCTCTGTAACAATTACATCAAGCATTTGCTATTATTTCGAGAGAAATTCCGCTGGAAGTTTCCACGCAAGCTATCACAACGACGCCATCTGATACTATACAGCCAGCCGGGTTCAAACTGCTTGCTCGCAAAGGTATTTGCAGCGAGTTAGGAAGCATGGAGGTATCGATTGTATGGATCCTTCGGTGAATCGCAATATAAAAACGCCTATAAGTATTAATTCGCAACTAATGTTAACAACTCGTTTGAAACGCTGTCCCGGGCCCACACAGGGGTAAATACTCTTCCCTCCTCAGGAAGGTTGATTAATTAATATTTATAAGCTCCGCCTAATACAAAACATTATTGACCCCGGCTGGCGGGGGGCGGTATAAATATTGAGCACCGTGCCCACGGTTGATTGGGTCTTGCTTGGATCTGGCGAGTCCATCAA